>OHEV01001149.1_pt1 | contig 11192 bp, 7 predicted proteins | sample 1567331 | NCBI WGS metagenome assembly OHEV01 (sample SAMEA3879561, study PRJEB24766) | human gut metagenome | biome: human-associated habitat; feature: feces | place: USA | collected 1985/1987 | reverse complement strand
GCAAAGCGACTGCGTTCATGAGCAAGTAGCGAAAGCGGATTGCGAATGTCCGCTTGAAAACTGATACAGGGCAATAGTGTGAAAAATAAGCTTGATAGCATATTTTTCACACATGCAATTTGTTTCTGAGCGAAAACAAATTGCTTTGATGGCAGATGGGAAACCGCCTGTGCGGATTTCTCATCGCCTTCTCGCAACAAATCGCTCGGAAATGAGGATTAGTATGCAGGTTTATCATGGTAAAAGTGTTTTCGGCGGGATAGCCATAGGAAAAATCAGTGTTTTTTCAAAAAAAGAGCATAAAATTGTCCGGGTTAAGATAAATGATACAGATGTGGAGCTTGCACGTTTTGAGGAGGCGAGGCAGACGGCGCTCACACAGCTTGCAGCCCTTTATGATAAGGCCTGCAAGGAGGTAGGTGAAGCGAATGCAGCTATATTTGAGGTTCACCAGATGATGCTTGAGGATGACGATTTCACGGATTCGGTTAATAACATCATTACAACGCAGCAGGTAAATGCAGAGTATGCTGTCGGTGTGACTGCCGACAATTTCGCCAATATGTTCTCAGCTATGGATGATGAATATATGAAGGCACGTTCCGCAGATGTAAAAGATATTTCCGAACGTCTGGTCCGCAATTTAAGCGGAGAGGGAGATAACGACCTGAGCTCTATGGAACCATCTATTATAGTGGCAGACGATTTAAGTCCGAGTGAAACTGTACAGATGGATAAGAATAAGATTTTAGCATTTGTGCTCGTACATGGTTCGGCTAATTCCCATACAGCAATTCTTGCAAGAATGATGAATATTCCAGCATTAATTGGTGTACCAATTGAGTTAGAATCCTTACCCAATGGAGTTAATGCAATTGTAGATGGTCAGAATGGAATTTTCTACCTGAATCCGGATGAGAATCAGATAGCACAGGCTAAGGAAGCCCAGCAGAAGGAACAGGAACAGAAAAAGCTGCTTGCTAATTATAAAGGAAGAGAGTCAGTCACAAAGAGTGGCAGAAAGATTAACCTTTATGCGAACATTGGAAATGTATCTGATGTTGCTTATGTATTAGAAAATGATGCTGAAGGAATAGGATTATTCAGAAGTGAGTTTCTGTATCTTGGAAGAGATGAACTTCCGGACGAAACAGAACAGTTTAATGCATATCGTCAGGTATTACAGATGATGGCTGATAAAAAAGTAGTTATTCGTACACTTGATATTGGGGCAGATAAAAAAGCAGATTATCTTGGACTTGGCAAGGAAGATAATCCTGCGTTGGGTTATCGTGCCATAAGAATATGTCTGGAGCAGCCGGATATATTCAAAACACAGTTGAGAGCATTATTAAGAGCTGCTAAATATGGTAATTTATCTATAATGTATCCAATGATTATTTCTGTGGAAGAAGTTGTAAGTATTAAGAAGATTGTTGCTGAGGTGGCAGAGGAACTGGAGAATGAGAATATTCCATATGAGATTCCAGAGCAGGGAATTATGATAGAGACACCAGCGGCAGTTATGCTAAGTGAGGAACTTGCAGAGCTTGTAGATTTCTTTAGTATAGGTACTAATGACCTTACACAGTATACACTTGCAATTGACAGGCAGAATAACAGACTGGACAGATTTTATAATCCGCATCATGAGGCAGTTCTTAGGATGATTGAGATGACCATACAGGGAGCACATAAGCATGGCAAATGGGTAGGAATCTGCGGAGAACTTGGAGCAGATACCACTCTTACAGAGAGATTTATTAAGATGGGTATAGATGAGCTTAGTGTATCGCCATCAATGGTACTTGGTGTTCGTAGCAGAATATGTGAAATGGAGTGATAAGTGATGAAAATATACAAAGCAAAAGATTATGCTGATATGAGTAGAAAGGCAGCTAATATTATATCAGCACAGATTATTATGAAGCCGGAATGTGTACTTGGACTTGCGACTGGTTCAACGCCAGTTGGGTTATATAAGCAGTTAGTAGAATGGTATAAAAAAGGTGACTTGGATTTTTCAGCAGTTAAGACTGTTAATCTTGATGAGTATAAGGGACTCAGTCAGGACAATGATCAGAGTTATTATTATTTTATGCATAAGAATTTATTTGATAATGTGAATATATCAGTTGAGAATACTCATATTCCTAATGGAATGGAGCAGGATTCGGAAAAAGAATGTAACAGATATTCTGAACTGATTAAGTCTCTTGGAGGTATTGATTTACAACTTCTAGGAATAGGCCATAATGGACACATAGGATTTAATGAACCATCAGATTCATTTGAAAAACAGGTTCATTGTGTTGATTTAACAGAATCTACAATAGAAGCTAATAAGAGGTTTTTTGAATCAGCAGAAGATGTTCCAAGACAGGCATACACAATGGGAATCAAGACAATAATGCAGGCAAAGAAGATTCTGGTTGTTGCAAGTGGAGAAGATAAAGCACAGATTGTGAAAGAAGCCTTTTTTGGACATATTACACCATATGTTCCTGCATCAGTTCTGCAGCTGCATAATGATGTAACACTGGTAGCAGATGAAGCAGCTCTTAGTAAGATTTATTAAAGCATATTAACTTGGTGAATAGAAAGTTGTGAAGATATGATTATAAAGAATGCTGATGTTTATACACAGGATAATGTATTTGTTAAGGGAGATGTCGTTGTAGATAACGGCACATTCACCAAAGTGCTGGAAGCCCCTGATTATGTTGACAATGAAGTAGTAGATGCTACAGGACTTAAGATGATTCCAGGACTTGTTGACATTCATTTTCATGGATGCAAAGGCGCAGATATGTGTGATGGAACTAAAGAGGCACTTGATATAATTTCGCGGTATGAGGCTTCTGTCGGAGTGACGAGTATATGTCCGGCAACCATGACGATAGCTAAGGAAGAACTTGTTGATGTTATGAAGAATGCTGGAGAGTATTCATATAATGGTGGAGCCCATCTGGTAGGAATTAATATGGAGGGACCTTTTATAAGTCCACAAAAAAAGGGTGCACAGGCAGCAGAGAATATTATGCATTGTAATTATGAGTATTTCTGTGAACTCCAGAAAGCTGCACATGATTTAATAAAGATTGTTGATATTGCACCAGAAGAGCCGGGTGCGATGAATTTCATAGATAAAGTAAAAGATAATGTTGTGGTGTCGATTGCTCATACAGCAGCGGATTATGATACTGCGATGGAGGCAATTCAACATGGTGTAACTCATGCAACACATTTATACAATGCAATGCCCCCTATGAATCATAGAAAGCCTGGTGTTATAGGTGCAATAAGAGATTCATATCAATGTCATGCAGAACTGATATGTGATGGAGTTCATATTCATCCATCAGTAATACGGGCAACTTTTGCTATGTTGGGTGCGGGACGCATAATACTAATCAGTGACAGCATGAGAGCAACAGGATTAGAGGATGGCGAATATACTCTTGGAGGACAGCCTGTAGTGGTAAAAGGTAATCTGGCAACATTACATGATGGAACAATTGCCGGTTCAGCAACTAATTTAATGGATTGTCTTCGATATGTCGTTAAAAAAGCAGGGATTTCATTAGAAACAGCTGTTATGTGTGCAACAGAGAATCCGGCAAAGGAAATTGGTATATATGATAAAGTCGGAAGTATTTCTGTAGGAAAACAAGCGGATTTCGTGCTTATTGATGAGGAATTGAATATTAAGAGGGTATATATTGATGGAAAGGAGATAATATGCTAGGTTTTTTCAAAGGAAAGTCAAAGGATAATGTTATTTATTCTCCGTGTAAAGGAAAAGTGGTGCCAATTACTGAAGTTTCAGATCCAACATTTTCAGAAAAAGTTCTTGGAGATGGATTTGCAGTAATTCCTTCAGAAGGAAAGATATATGCTCCGGCAGATGGTGAGATATCAATGGTGTTTGATACTCTTCATGCTGTGACGATGACAACCAGTCAGGGAACGGAATTACTTATACATATTGGGCTGGATACGGTAACGCTCAAGGGAGAACCATTTATTTCACATGTTTCAGGTGGTCAGCAGGTAAAAAAGGGTGATTTACTTTTAGAGGCTGATCTTGAAAAAATAAAGTCGGCAGGATTGGATACGATTACACCAGTCCTTATATGCAATACCGACGATTATAATAAAATTAATCTGATAAAGGAGGGTGAGGTATCTATTGATGATGAAGTTCTGAAAATATCATAATTACTCAGGATTTCACAATGCGCGTGATTGGGATAACCCCGATTAATAATGATTTAAAGGAGGAGAAAAGTATGAAATTTCTTCAAAAACTGGGAAAAGCGTTAATGCTTCCTGTGGCAGTACTGCCTATATGTGGTATCCTTATGGGTATCGGTTATATGCTGTGTCCAGAAGCTATGCAGGGTGGAGATATTCAGGGTGCAGCTAATATGATTGGTCTGTTTCTTGTAAAAGCTGGTGGAGCTTTAATTGATAACATGGCAATCCTTTTTGTAATTGGTGTCGGTGTAGGTATGTCAGATAAAAATGATGGTACCGGAGGAATTGCGGCACTTGCTTCGTGGCTTATGATGACAACACTTCTTTCTACAAAGTTTGTTACAGTAATTATACCTTCTATAGCAGACAGTGCAACTAAAACTCTTGCATTTAACAAGATTGAGAATCCATTTATTGGTATTCTTGCTGGTATAATCGGTGCTATGTGTTATAACAAGTTTAAAGATACAAAATTACCAAACTGGTTATCTTTCTTTAGTGGAAAACGATGCGTAGCAATTGTTTCAGGAGTAGTATCAATTCTTGTATCTGTTGTGTTATTATTTGTATGGCCATTACTGTTCGGCGCATTAGTAAGCGTTGGTAAGGCAATTGTAAAGCTTGATATTGTTGGTGCAGGTATCTATGCATTCTTGAACAGATTGTTAATTCCTACCGGATTACATCATGCGTTGAACAACGTATTCTGGTTTGATACTATCGGACTTGGAGATTTACAGCACTTCTGGGCAGGACAAACATCAAGTGATGTTTCATGGAGTCTTGGAATGTATATGTCAGGCTTCTTCCCATGTATGATGTTTGGTGTTCCTGGTGCAGCTTTAGCTATGATTAAATGTGCAAAGCCAGCTAAGAAAAAAGTAGCTATAGGACTTGTTGCTTCTGCAGCATTATGTGCATTTATCTGTGGTGTTACAGAACCATTTGAATTTGGTTTCATGTTCCTTGCTCCTGGACTCTATGTTATCTATGCACTTCTTTATGGTATATTTACAATGATTACAGTTGCATTAGGCTTCAGAGCAGGATTTAGTTTCTCAGCAGGTGCTACTGACCTGTTATTCTCATCATCTCTTCCGGCAGCACAGAAGACATGGTTGATAATTCCTCTTGGTATAGCAGCATTCTTCGTATTCTATTTTGTATTCTTATTTGCCATTAAGAAATGGGATTTAAAGACTCCTGGCAGAGAAGATGATGATATAGAAGCAGAAAAGAAAGTTGAACTTGCAAGTGACGATTATACAGCAATTGCAAAGACAATTCTTGAAGGCTGTGGCGGAAAAGAGAATATTGCAAGCATAGATAATTGTATTACAAGACTGAGACTTGAAGTAAAGGATATTACACTTGTTAATGATAAGGTTATTAAATCAGCTGGTGTTGCTGGTGTTATGAAACCTGGAAAGACATCTGTACAGGTTATTATAGGAACTAAGGTACAGTTTGTTGCGGATGCATTTTCTAAGCTTTGTGAATAATTAAAATGTAAAAATAAAGATAATATAAAAATCCCCGGTAAGACTGTCAGAACAGCAGCTTATCGGGGATTATTTCATGTGTTACTTTACCATGCTTAAAAATTCTTCATCAGATATCTTAGAATTCATTACAGCATTCTTAATTGCAGCGGACATAACGCGGGCAGCAAGTGTTCCTGCGAAGTTGATATCAACACGTACAGCTTCACCGTTGCCGCCTCGTTTTGCAGTGCTTGCAGCATATATTGTATCTCCGTCTGCCATTGTGCCGACCGGATTAATGCAGCGTGCATACGCATTTCTTGCCATAGATGCAATCTTGTTAAGTTCAGCCTTGTTAAATGCAGCGTTGGTTATAATCGCACCGATTGTTGTGTTGCCAGTGAACATATCGCGAGGTGCCATGAACTGATAGAGCGTTTCTTCGCAGCTGATATATTCTGTTCTGTCAGCATTCTTAAGTCCGGCAAGCTTTTTACCGGTTTCATAATCTGATATATCGCCAAGTGCATTTACAACAACAATTGCTGTCATTGTAAATGTGCCTGTCTTCACTGAATATATTCCAAGTCCGGACTTTTCAGCCTGCTTCATTCCCATAATCTTGCCGACAGTCGCACCTGTTCCGGCACCGATACAGCCCTGAATTGGTTCGCTGCTATCTGAATTGTCAGCTGTCGAAGCATCAGCATTGACAACACCGGCTTTCATAAGTGCCTGAATACAGGCCTCATATCCCATAGTACTGTCCGGGCGTACTTTAGAGCTTCCATATCCAAGATCAAATATGCATGACTGACATACAAGCGGAACAAGTGAAACGCCTGTGTTATATCCTATACCATGATCTTCAAGACATGTCATAACTCCGTCAGATGCGGCAAGACCGTATGCTGAACCACCTGACAGCACGATGGCATTAATCGGATTGTCAGCAGTCATAGGCATAGTAAGAGGTGTTTCTCTTGATGCCGGACCGCCACCGCTAATGTCACAGCCTGCTGTAGCTCCGTCTGGAAAATATATAACAGTTACACCAGTGCCAGCTTCCTTATTGGAAGCATGACCTAATCTAAAATCATTAATATCATTAACTGAAATCTCTGTAAACAAAACTAATCCTCCGTTGATTAATGTCCGATTTATTCAATCAAAGTGACTGATTAATTCTGGTTAAGCTTAAGTGCAGCATATAATGCACGGGAAACCACACTAGCAACAATAAAGCAGATTCCTGCCTCAATAAGTCCCTGAACACCAACAAATAATACTACGAATATAAGTGGGTTCTTAGCTCCGAGTGCAGTAACGAAGGCCTGTACATAATCTGTATTATAGAAGAAGAGAACAAGTGAACTCATGAATAATAAAGTATTAAGTAAAGGACAGCAGAGACTTGCTATATAATAAGAAAATTTCTTAACTCCATTAATACTGTGAAGTCCCTTGAATATAAGTCCTGTAAGGAAGCCTTCAAGAGTTCTTGTTACTACTGTTGTTACAAATGTACCAAATGGATTAATTCCGAGAAGAACAGTTCCCATTGCGCCTCCAACGAAGCACTGATAAAAGCTTGTGAGTCCGAATGTCAGACCACAGATTAAACCGCCGACAGGTCCTAAGATGATAGCACCTACAGCTACAGGAACAGTTAAAAGGGTGATAGAAAGTCCAGGGGTACGGATGTAGCCTAATGGGGTCAGTGACATAACGAGTATGACCGCAACCATAAGTGCCAGCTCCACCATGTACTTAGTGTTGAACTTCGTTGCAGAAGTTCGAGTTGCATTGATAGTATTCATATTGTCTCCTTTGCGGAAAGGTATGCAGCCCTTCCGGCTTGTTAAGATACATCTCCGAAAAACGGATGACGTTCGCGCGTATAATAACATATATATTGTTATTATTCAAACATTCTTTATAAATTATTTATAAAAATACATTTGACATTAATTTACTATGATGAAAATCGGTGTTAATATAAGAAACGCTTATTTATTATTGAAAGCAGATTTTTTGAAAATATTTATCAATAAAGATGGGAGAGTGTTTATGAGCAGAATTATTAAAAATGTGCTGCCATACTGGAAGTCGATAGTGCTGGTATTTGCACTGCTTATTGTTCAGGCAGTGTGTGACTTGTCGCTTCCTGCGTATACTTCAGATATCATTGATACAGGTATACAGAATGGAGGCATAGAGCATACTGTGCCAGAAAAGATTACTAAGGAAGAATTTGACACTGCGAAGCTTTTTATGACAGAGGAAGAAGCACAGCTGTGGGAACAGTCGTATTCTTATAATGAAGATGATAATGTCTATGAATTAAGTGTCAAAGGTTCTAAGAATAAGACTGATTTAGACGACACACTTTTTACAGCACTTATAATTAACAACCAGATGTCTTCAGTGACTGAAAGTGCATTCAAGAGCCGTATGGCAGAGCAGATGCATGTAAGTGAAGAACAGCTTGCCAATGTTTCGGTAGAAGATATTGGAAAGTCTATGGGCGTTGAACTAACTACATTTACACAGATGATGGAAGATTCGGATGGTAATGAGGTTGAAACTATATGTGTGGATATGAGACAGATAGTGAAGGCAATGTATAGTGCAGGGGCTATGAGTAAAGACGATATCCTTTCTATGCGAAGCGAATTCCAGAAGACTATTGATACCATGGGAAAGACTCTTGTTTCGTCTATGGGCGTTGCTTATGCAAAGAGCATGGATGCCAAGGCAGGAATGGACATGGATTCTATCCAGACTAAGTATCTGTGGGCAGCTGGTCTTAAGATGGTTGCCATGGCACTTCTTATGGCGGTTACTTCTGTATGTATAGGCTTCCTTGCATCAAGAGTTGGTGCAGGCGTTGCAAGAGATATGAGAGGAAAACTGTATTCTAATGTCATGGGATTCTCTAATGCTGAGATGGACAAATTCTCTACAGCATCACTTATCACAAGAACAACTAATGATGTACAGCAGGTTCAGATGGTTACGGTTATTATGCTGAGAATGATTCTGTATGCACCAATTCTTGGTGTTGGAGGAATTATAAAGGTTGTTGGAACGGGAGCCGGCATGGGCTGGGTTATAGTTATGGCTGTTGCGGTTATCATTGCATTTGTAATGCTTCTTATGGTAATTGCGATGCCTAAGTTCAAGCTTATGCAGAAGCTGGTAGATAATGTCAATCTTGTATCCAGAGAGATTCTTACAGGTCTTTCTGTAATAAGAGCCTTTGGAAGAGAGAAGAAGGAAGAGGAAAGATTTGATGAAGCTAATAAGAAGCTTACTAAGACAATGCTCTTTACTAACAGAACAATGACATTCATGATGCCAAGCATGATGTTTATCATGAATGGTTTGTCAGTTCTTATCGTGTGGGTTGCCGCACACAGAATTGATGCCGGAGTTATGCAGGTAGGTTCTATGACTGCATTTATAACATATTCGATGCTCATAGTTATGTCATTCCTTATGCTTACAATGATGTCTGTAATGCTTCCAAGAGCGATGGTTGCAGCTGACCGTATAGATGAAGTTATTAATACACATTCTTCAATAGAAGACTCTGAGAATCCTGAGACAGTTGAGTCTGCAAAGGGTGTAGTTGAGTTTAATCATGTAAATTTCATGTATCCGGGTGCTAAAGCGAACGCACTTGAGGATATTACATTTAAAGCAGAGCCGGGTAAGACTACAGCAATTATAGGAAGTACGGGCTGTGGAAAGTCAACGCTCGTTAATCTTATTCCAAGATTGTATGATGTTACAGGAGGAAGCATTACTATTGATGGTCATGATATAAGAAATATCTCTATGCATGACTTAAGAAGTGAGCTTGGTTACGTGCCTCAGAAGGGAATGCTTTTCTCTGGTACTATTGCAAGTAATTTAAGATTCGGTAATCCTGATGCAAGCGATGAAGATGTCGTTAAGGCAGCACAGATTGCACAGGCAACTGAGTTCATTGATAATAAGGCTGAGAAGTATGACAGTCCTATAGCACAGGGCGGTACTAATGTTTCAGGCGGTCAGAAGCAGAGACTTTCTATTGCCAGAGCAATAGCAAAGCACCCAAGAGTGTTTATATTTGATGACAGTTTTTCAGCACTTGATTTAAAAACTGACGCAATTCTTCGTAAGGAGCTTGCTGCAAATGTGTCTGATGCCACTGTTATTATTGTAGCTCAGCGAATCAGCACAATCCTTCATGCAGATCAGATTCTTGTTATGGATGATGGTAAGATTGTTGGCAAGGGAACGCATGAAGAACTTATGAAGACATGTGAGACATATCAGCAGATTGCAAGTTCACAGCTTTCTGCTAAAGAGCTTGGAAAGGAGGCCTAGTCAGTATGGAAGATAATAAAAATATCAAAATGCCACCGAAAAGAAGAATGGGACCTCCGGGAAGAGGAATGGCACCTGTTGAGAAAGCCAAGGATTTCAAAGGATCAATAGGAAAGCTTATAAGATATATTGGAAGCTATAAGATTGCGATAATATTTGTTGCAGTTATGGCTGTATGCTCAACAGTATTTTCTGTTGTAGGTCCGAAGGTTCTTGGTAAGGCAACTACAGCTCTGTCAGAAGGTCTTGTAAAGAAAATCGGTGGAACTGGCGGAATTGACTTTGGAAAGATTGGAACAATTCTTATATTCGTGCTTTGTCTGTATGCCGCAAGTGCAGTATTTAACTTTGTACAGGGCTGGATAATGACAGGCATTACACAGAAGGTCTGCTACAGATTAAGAAAAGAAATCAGCGAGAAGATTAACCGTATGCCTATGAAGTATTTCGAGAGCAGGACATATGGTGAGGTGTTATCAAGAATTACTAACGATGTTGATACACTTGGAATGGGACTTAACCAGAGTATTACAACAATCATTACTTCTTTAACTACTATGATTGGTGTTCTTGTTATGATGTTAAGCATTTCACCGCTTATGACACTTATTGCGGTTATAATACTTCCAATATCAGTCGGACTTGTTTCTTTCGTTGTTAAGAAGTCACAGGGATATTTCAAAACACAGCAGGAGTATCTTGGACATATTAACGGACAGATTGAGGAAACTTATGGCGGACATATGATTGTTAAATCATTTAACAAAGAAAAGGATATGGTTGATTCATTTAACAAGACTAATGATGTCCTTTATGGTTCAGCATGGAAGTCACAGTTCCTTTCAGGAATGATGCAGCCAATCATGATGTTTGTAGGTAACTTAGGTTACGCATGTGTTGCATTAACCGGTGGTCTTCTTGCTATTAAAAATGTTATAACAATCGGTGATATTCAGGCATTTATCCAGTATGTGAAGAATTTCACACAGCCAATCCAGCAGATTGCTCAGGTTATCAATCAGGTACAGTCTATGGCAGCAGCTTCTGAGAGAGTATTTGAATTTCTTGATG
>OHEV01001146.1_pt1 | contig 11225 bp, 10 predicted proteins | sample 1567331 | NCBI WGS metagenome assembly OHEV01 (sample SAMEA3879561, study PRJEB24766) | human gut metagenome | biome: human-associated habitat; feature: feces | place: USA | collected 1985/1987 | reverse complement strand
AACTCTTGAGGCTACTAAGTACCTTCAGGAGAATGGTGTTCTCTTCGTTGGTGGTAAGGCTGCAAATGCAGGTGGTGTTGCTACATCAGCTCTTGAGATGAGCCAGAACAGCGAGAGACTTTCATGGACATTCGAGGAAGTTGATGGCAAGCTCAAGGGAATCATGGAGACAATCTACGCTAATATCTCAGATGCAGCAAAGAGATACAACATGACAGTTGGCGGAAACGCAGACTATGTTGCAGGTGCTAACATTGCCGGCTTCGAGAAGGTTGTTGACGCTATGCTTGCTCAGGGTGTTTGCTAATCATAAGCATTTGACGAGAGCCACATCTTCAAATCAACTAGACATAAGATTATAATATAAGACTATAGACGTCCATCTGTGGAGTGATCCGCAGATGGGCGTTTTTGCGTTGCGGTTGTCTTCAGTGACTTCTGTTGGTGTAATCTCTATGTTGTATATCCAATCACGTTTGTCTACCCTCACTTTGCCTTTGCTTCCATCGTGTACGCCGCGCCAAGCACGATAAGGGCGCCTAGCTCTCCGCGGCGACACAGAAGCGTCAAAGTTCGGTCGCCGGCACTACCGATTGGATATACAACATAGAGAATACACACCAACAGGAGTCACCGAAGACATTTTTTTATATTTAAAGTTCGTTTAAGCTTGGTAGGCTATTATAACATCATCAAGAGGAGATAAGATAAGAAAGGATGATGCTTATGGCAGATAATACATTTAAAAGATACGAACTTAAGTACATGCTTGACAGAGAGCGGTATGAGCAGGTAATGAGCGAAATGATAAGGTATATGCAGCCGGACCGGTTCGCACATAGCCAGATCATTAACATATATTTCGACACTCCTTCCCACAGACTCATCAGGGACTCCATAGAAAAGCCGGTTTACAAAGAAAAGCTCAGGCTCAGAAGCTATGGAGTCCCGGATGACGATTCAGAGGTTTTTATTGAGCTCAAGAAGAAATACAAATCTGTTGTGTACAAAAGGAGGCTGGAGGTGCCTGAACAGGAGGCCATGGATTATCTGGTGGGCGGTCAGCCACTGCACGAAGATTGCCAGATAGGAAGAGAGATAGATTATTTCATGCAGGTGTACAAGGATCTGGAGCCTGCAGTGGTTCTCTCATATGAGCGTGATTCTTACAAAGGCATAGACGATCCGGAACTAAGGATTACATTTGACTACGATATACTCTGGCAGAACGATGATCTTACACTGCAGAAAGAGCCGTATGGGCACAAGGTCATACCTGAATATAATGTGTTGATGGAGATCAAGATGGCAGGCGGATTTCCACTGTGGCTGTCACATCTGCTCACAAAATACAATGTATACAGAACATCATTTTCAAAGTATGGAGAGGCATATAAACAGATGGTTGGTTGACATAAGTCAAGGGCAAACATAAGCAGGAGGATATAGAAGATGACAGGATTATTTGACAGTGTATTTGGTACAGCGACAACGATAACGGTGCAGGAGTTTCTAATCTGCATAGCGGTATCTCTTGTGATAGGCGTATTCCTTGCAGGAGTGTACGCGTTTAGGAGTAAATATACACAGAGCTTTTTGGTGACACTGGCACTCATCCCAGCAGTCGTGTGCGTGGTGATAATGATGGTAAATGGAAATGTTGGTGCGGGCGTTGCGGTGGCAGGAGCTTTTAGTCTGGTGAGATTCAGATCGGTGCCCGGATCGGCAAAGGAGATATGTGCGATATTTCTTGCGATGGGAGCAGGTCTTGTGACCGGAATGGGATTTATCGGATACGCGGTATTATTTGCGATAATACTTGGCGGAGCAATGTTCGCTTGCAGTCTTACGGGATTTGGCGGCGGAAGGGATGAAGAGAGAGCCCTGAAGATCACTGTGCCTGAAAATCTTGACTATACAGAGGCATTTGGCGAGGTACTTGCCGACTGTACAGACAGTTACAGACTGACAAATGTGAAAACGACCAACATGGGAAGTCTGTTCAAGCTTACATATGCGGTAAAACTTAAGAAAGATACAAATCAGAAGGATATGATAGATAGACTCAGGGTGAGAAATGGCAACTTAGAGATCATGCTGACACAGGTGGATTCGGGGGATATGACATTATAGATGATGACAAATGTATGAGATGATGTTGATGATATAAAGCAGAGCAGAAATTTAGATCGGTTGGCAAATGCTTAGTAAGGAGATGATCGCATGAGGAAGAATAAATATATGAGACATAGAGCGGGAATACGCAAGTGTTTGGCGGTGGGGCTGACAGCGGCCATGTGCATGGCAATGCTTGCCGGATGTTCGACCGGCCAGAGCACAGGTTCGACTTCAGATACTGAGTTGGCAAGTGAAGTGAGCACAGCCACAGATGCTGACACAGATGCAGCGGATGCACAGAACACAAGTACAAAGACAGAGATGACTGTGGAGGAAATGCAGGCGGCTATAGATGAAGCCATGAGCAATGCGGCTATAGATATAACAGATATGTTCACGAAGCGGGATCTGGCGGGAACCTATGATGAGAGCGAGGCTGTAAAGATAACATTATCGGGAAAGACAGCCACATGTGACAGCTCAAATGTACATATAGAAGATGGTGTGGTGACGATCAAGGCGGCAGGTGTATACGTTCTGTCAGGGACACTCACAGACGGAACCGTCGTAGTGGATGCCGGTGATGATGACAAGGTGCAGCTTGTATTTGATGGCGTGTCGATCACGGCTGCAGACTATGCGGCGATATATGCAAAGAACGCAGACAAGGTATTTGTGACATTGACAGAGGGGACTGAGAACACTCTTACAGTGTCAGGCGACTATGTACAGACTGATGACAACAATGTGGACGCTGTCATATTTGCCAAATGTGATCTCACACTGGGCGGCAGAGGAAGTCTTACGGTCAAGGATACCACCGGACATGGAATCGTGTCCAAGGATGATCTGGTGGTAACGAGTGGAACCTATACGATAGATAGTCAGGATCACTGTCTGAACGGCAAAGATAGCGTAAGAATTGCGGATGGAACATTTACCCTCACCTGTGATGAAGATGGAATACATGCCGGAAACGACGATCAGCAGGATGGTTACATATATATAGAAGGTGGAGACATTGATATATCGGTTGGAGACGATGCGATGCACGCGGAAGGCCTTTTGATCATAACCGGTGGAGATATAGACATTTCCAAGAGCTATGAGGGTATCGAGGGTTATAAGATACTGGTGACTGGCGGCGATATAGATGTGGTAGCCAACGATGACGGTTTCAATGCGGCAAGACCTGACAGCAACGGACAGAACGATGGCACACAATCAACCGAGGATGATCAGAGGCGGACGGATTCGTTCAAGAGAAGGACAAATGACACAGAAACGAATAGACCAGAACTTCCGGAAAAAGGAGACCGGCCGGGAGATTCAGGCACACCTGGCGGACCTGGCATGGGCGCAGGCATGGATGCTGATTATGACGCATATATTCTAATAACTGGCGGAACCATCAATATCAATGCAGACGGCGATGGAATAGATTCAAATGGTTATCTTGGCATCGCGGGTGGCAGCGTGTATGTACTCGGCCCTTCAAACAATGGAAATGGTGCGCTGGATTACGGAATCTATGCGACAATCACCGGCGGTGAGATGGTGGCTGTGGGTGGTTCAGGCATGGAACAGGGATTTGGAGATGAGTCCACACAATGTTCTGCACTTGTCAATTTTGATGAGTGGATAGATGTCGGAGAGACGATCACCCTAACTGATTCCAATGGTAATAAGCTCCTAACTTACAAGGCTGACAAGAAGTTTGACTCAGTTTTGATAAGTACTTCAGATATGAAACAGGGTGAGACATACACTTTGACTGCGGGAGATCAGACGAGCACATTTGCAATGGAGGAGGTGACATACAGCGAAGGTGCTAGCAGCATGCAGGGACCAGGTGGAGACCCAGACAACGGCGGCATGCAGAGACCAGACAGCACAGGCAACGGCGACATGCAGAGACCAGACAGCACAGGCGACGGTTCAGACGCTGGAAATTCACAGAACTCAGATAAGAGACAGAACGGTGGGCAAGATAACAGCAATCAGTCCACAGAAACGCTTAAAAATACAGAAAGTATAAGCATATAAAATAAAATTCCAGAATAAAATTCCAGACACTTTATTATCCAAAACAGTTGATTTATTTGCAAAAATGCTTAATATTATAAAGATGTGACATCTGATAAAGTCGGAAGGAGTGTATAGATGAAGTTATATGTTGCGAGACATGGAGAGACAGAATGGAATAGACTGAACAAGGTCTGTGGCAGGACGGACTCCCCTCTTACAGATACAGGACTCAGACAGGCACAGCTCCTTGCAGACAAGTTGGATGACTGCCCTATTGATGTGATAATAGCATCTCCGCTTTCTAGAGCGCAGAAGACGGCCCAGGCGGTTGCTCAGAGAAAACATTTGCAGGTCGTTACGGACGACAGGCTCATAGAGCAGGATTACGGTGTGTATGAGGGGGTTCCTAGAGATGATGAGGATTTCCTCAATAATAAGAGGATGTTTGCCTATAGATACCCAGGTGGAGAATCCATGATGGATATAGCCAGGAGGACGTACGATCTCATCATAGAGACGAAGAAGCGATATCCGGATTCGTCGGTGCTGTTTGTATGCCACAATGGAATATGCCGCGTGATATGCAGTTATTTTAGGGATATGACCAACGAGGAGTATTTTGAATTTAGTCAGGACAATTGCGGATACAATGTATATGAGTTCTGATGGCAAGGAGTGTTAGGGATATGTTTGGATTGTTAATAGATTCATTTAAGGATGCATTGTTTGATACGGTCAAACTCATCCCGTTTCTGTTCATCACCTACGTGATCATGGAATGGCTTGAGAGAAAGACTGCGGGCAGACAGGCAAATGTGTTGAAAAAGGCAGAAAAACTTGGGCCTTTGCTTGGCGGAGTGCTGGGTATAGTGCCACAGTGTGGATTTTCGCTCATGGCATCAAACCTGTACAGTGGGGGAGTAATAGGCGCAGGTGTGCTCATAGCAGTATTTATGTCAACATCGGATGAGATGCTCCCGATAATGCTCTCAAATGATGCCATAAGTGCCGGAACTATAGCAAAGATTCTTGTGACAAAGGCTGTTATAGCAGTTATAACGGGCTATTTAGTGGGATTTGTGCTGGACAGGCTCAGAAAACCAGTGGAAGTGAAGAGGATAGAACACGGACACGGTCATGTACATCAGGATCAACATGGGCATATGCATGGCGAAGCTGCGGCAGAAAATACACAGTATCCCCAGAACATAGTTTACAACAATATAAAGGGTGAGAAAAACAATGGCGGACACGTGCATGATTACGTTCATGAGCACAGCCACGATCACGGACATTATGGAGAGAAAAATATACATGAGGTGTGTGAACAGGAACACTGTGACTGCGAGGGCGGCGTGCTGAGATCGGCATTGGTACACACTGCAAAGATTGCGATATTCATATTCATTTTTACCCTGATAATAAATATAGTTATAGAGTTGGTTGGGGAGGATACCATAGCAAGGATATTCAATGATGTGCCAGTTCTTGGTGAGGCTTCGGCTGCTCTGGTGGGACTCATACCTAACTGTGCGGCTTCAGTGATCATAACAGAGCTTTATCTTCAGGGGATACTCAGTGCCGGAGCCATGATGTCCGGACTTCTCGTGAGTGCCGGGGTGGGACTTGTTGTTTTGTTCAGAATGAACAGACACAGACCAGCTGAGAATATTAGAATAGCAGCGGTGCTCTATGCAGCGGGACTTATGTGGGGACTTCTCATAAATGCGGCAGGAATAACATTTTAATAGTTTAGACAAGACAACAAAAAGGAGATTGTGAAAATACAATCTCCTTTTGCTTGTGTGTGCTATTTGATTCGTTTTTTACCGCAAACTGGACACACATCCTGACTTGTGGGCTGTCCGCATCCCCAGCATATCCATGTGTCACCTGTTTCGGTGGTGCCCTCTGAAGTCTTCTGAGTCGGTTTCATTTTGAAATTTTTGGAAACAATCTCGACATTACCGTTTTCATCAAGAGTGGTCTGCATATCGGTCAATGTGGTATCCTCAGCAGGTTTGCTTTTTTTCTTTTTCCCAAATCCAAATCCCATTTTATAACCCCTGTTTCTATAACATATATAGTTTATTCTAAAGCAATATGTACAAATAGGCAATAGGAATTTGGTAAGTTACACAATGTTTTGGTTGAAAATGTTCAATAAAATATGTGGCTACTGCCATGCACCGTCAAAGGTGATGACCTGGCCGTTCAGATAGTTTCCACAGCCGGCTATGCGGCATATGAACTCAGCGGCTTCCTGTGGCGTTGCCATGCGTCCTGCAGGAATCTCATCCTCCAGCATCTGACGTTCATCAGGCGAGAGATGACCGTTCATGGTCGTATCCACTGCGCCAAAGGCTATTGCATTGACCGCTATGCCGCTTGGGGCGAGCTCTTTGCCGAGAGCTTTTGAAAATGAGTTTACAGCGCCTTTGGAGGCTGAGTAGGCAACCTCACAGGAAGCTCCGCAGCATCCCCACACAGATGAGACATTTATGATATGGCCTTTGTGAGCGCGTACCATATAAGGAACAACTCTGTTGCAGCTGTTAAACACTGAGTATATGTTGGATTTCATGGTTCTGTCAAAATCTTTGATGGTCATGTCGGTGAGAAGCCCTACGTAGGATATTCCGGCGTTGTTCACCAGCAGATCTATATCATCACCGAATGTGTCTGTGATGGTTCGTATAAAATTCTCCATGAAATCCATATCCCCGGCATCCCCGCTCATTGCCAGACAGTGACATCCCTTTGCATCAAGTTCTTTTTTGAGAGACATGAGCTCGTCTCTGTGTCTGAAAGAAGTGATCGCGATATTGTTATATGAGTCAGCAAGCTTTAAAGCAGTGGCCCTTCCGATACCGGTAGAAGCTCCGATTATTATTGCAGTATCCAAAAAATGACACCTCCTTGCCATAAATGTGGAACAGGCACATGAAAAGTCGCTACGCGAGGTGCCTGCGTGCTTCACAAGGACTCTCCCGTAAGCGGGTTCTCCTCGTGAAAAGTGGAGCAGGCACATGAAAAGTCGCTGCGCGAGGTGCCTGCGTGCTTCACAAGGACTCTCCCACAGAGTGGGTCCTCCTCGTGAAAATTATTATATCATGTGAATTACATGTTGAAAATAAAAAAGCACTTTGGTATACTCTAGTTGTTTTTGTTGATAAACTGATGAGACTTAAATTGGATTTAAAGATACTGATCAAATATTGAAATGCATAAAGAATATGGAGGCTGTATAATGGGTAAGAAAGTTATGAAATTGTTTTTAGATACCATGCTCAGAGCTGCGGTTATAATACTAGCGGTTGCGATAGTGGCAATGCTGGTGCTCCTCGCAAAGACGATGAGCAAGAGTAAGAAGAACGACACTACAAGCAAGAAAGAGGTGTCAAGTATAGTTACAGAGGAGAATGATCCATCGGATCCTACATTTGGAGGAGACGGAGATGCTGATGAAACAACAGATGCTTCATCAGACGGCGAGAATTCGCAGGATCCTTCAGAGGATACAAGCTCATCAAGTGCAAAGAACGCAAAAATGGTAGTACTCAACGCATCAGGAGTATCAGGAGTTGCAGCTACATGGCAGACAACACTTACAGCTGATGGTTACACATCGGTGGATATAGGAACATATCAGGGAGATACACAGTCTTCCACGACGGTATATACATCTGATTCATACGATGTAAGTTCACTTACAGCGATTCTCGGATCTGCTTCCACAAGTGCCAGAACTGACATAGATGATTCTATGGCAGATGTAGATATAAGTGATGCGGATATTGTTGTTGTCATCGGTGTTGACAACGCAGCAAATAACTAGAATATTATGAAGTCCTTTGTACTGATGGTGGTTCATCGGTACGAAGGATTTTTTTGACTGTAGTAAAAATACTGCATATTTTGAAATGGTAAAAATCAAATTGAAATCAACGCAGGATAAAAAAAGTCGTAATTAAGACAAAATAACAAAAATTTGAAGCAGTGGTAAAAGAGAAACAATTTTTGTCAAGTATATATATGGTTAAATTGAATAGGCAAAAGTTATAAAATATACTGAAAACCTTACTAAAAAACGGTGAAAATTGTGAGCTATTGGTGAAGGTTTCACAAAAAACAAAGTGCAAAGCCTATCAAAAAGCCTAGAAAATCGTCAAAATGTTGTAAAAAATGCGAACGTATACATTTTAGACAAAAGTTCAAAAATTTTTTTGAGCAATAATCACATAGAATGAAAAATGTGGATGATGTAGAATAACAATAGTTTTTAGGGTGAACAAAAACAAGATTATATACACTACGGAGGTAATTTCAAATGGCAAGTTTATCACTTAAGAACATTTACAAGGTATATCCTAACGGATTCAACGCAGTTAAGGACTTCAACCTTGAGATCGAAGACAAGGAGTTCATCATCTTTGTTGGACCATCAGGATGTGGAAAGTCAACAACTCTTAGAATGATAGCAGGACTTGAGGATATCAGCTCAGGTGAGTTATGGATCGGCGACAAGCTCGTAAACGATGTAGAGCCAAAGGACAGAGATATTGCGATGGTATTCCAGAACTACGCTCTGTACCCACATATGTCAGTATATGATAACATGGCATTTGGACTTAAGTTAAGAAAGGTTCCAAAGGAGAAGATCGACAAGGCTGTACATGAGGCAGCTAAGATTCTTGATATCGAGCATCTTCTTGACAGAAAGCCAAAGGCTTTATCAGGTGGACAGAGACAGCGAGTTGCTATGGGACGTGCAATTGTCCGTGAGCCAAAGGTATTCCTTATGGACGAGCCTCTTTCAAACCTTGATGCAAAGCTTCGTGTTCAGATGCGTGTTGAGATTTCAAAGCTTCATCAGAGACTTCAGACAACTATCATCTACGTTACACATGACCAGACAGAGGCTATGACACTTGGTACAAGAATCGTAGTTATGAAGGATGGTATCATCCAGCAGGTAGATACTCCTCAGAACCTCTACGACAAGCCATGTAATCTCTTCGTTGCAGGATTCATGGGTATGCCACCTATGAACTTCATCGATTGTAAGGTTGTTAAGTCAGGCGCTGACGTCCTCCTTATGTTTGGTTCACACTCAATCAAGGTTCCAGACAGCAAGGCTGAGAGACTCATCGCACTTGATGCAATTGATAAGGAAGTTGTTCTTGGTATCCGTCCAGAGGATATTCATGATGAGCAGCTCTTCATCGAGTCATCACCAGAGAGCGTAATCGATGCTAGAATCAACATCTATGAGATGCTTGGTGCTGAGGTTTACTTATACTTCACAATCGACCAGTTCGATATCACAGCAAGAGTAAATGCTCGTACAACAGCTAGACCTGGTGATACAGTTCAGTTCGCATTTGACTTAAGCAAGATTCATATCTTCGATAAGGAGACAGAGGAGATTCTTGTTAACTAGTCTATAACAAGTAGAATGTACATTACACTTCGGATATTCTGAATATTTATAAACGTAGATATCCAGATAATCTTGAATAAGTGGTTTAATTCTTAAATATTAGAGAAAATGCAGAAATTATATATAAAAAATCTGCATTTTCTCTTTTTTTTTCAACAATTTTGCTTTAAAATAAAAGCAATGGATTACGGGAACAAACCAATAAAGAGTATAAGGAGTGAAAAGAGTAATGATATCAAACCAGATTCTTCAAGATACAATAGATGGATTAAAGAGCATAACAAGAACTGATCTGTGCGTACTTGACACAGAGGGCAAGGTGCTTGCGTCAACTCTTAAGGATATAGATGACTGCGAGGATTCAGTTCGTGCATTTGTGGATTCGCCTGCAGAGAGCCAGGTGGTAAGAGGATACCAGTTCTTCAAGGTGTTTGACGACAATCAGTTGGAACACATTCTTATGGCAAAGGGCGAGACTGATGACACATACATGGTAGGCAAGATCGCAGCATTCCAGATTCAGAATCTTCTTGTTGCCTACAAGGAGAGATTTGACAAGGATAACTTTATCAAGAATCTTCTTCTTGACAATCTCCTTCTGGTTGATATCTACAACAGAGCTAAGAAACTTCACATTGACACAGATGTGAGAAGAATCGTATTTATCATCGAGACAAAGAATGAGAAGGATACGAATGCACTTGAGACAGTTCGTAATATTTTTTCAGCAAAGACAAAGGATTTCATCACAGCAGTTGACGAGAAGAATATAATCCTTGTCAAGGAAGTGAAGTCCAATGAGACTTATGAGGATATGAATAAGATCGCTCAGGTTATCGTAGATATGCTGAACACAGAGGCTATGTCATCTGTTCATGTATCATACGGTACTATAGTTAATGAGATCAAGGAAGTATCACGTTCTTACAAGGAGGCCAAGATGGCACTTGATGTAGGAAAGATATTCTACGAGAACACAGATATCATCGCATACGGCAATCTCGGAATAGGAAGACTTATATACCAGCTTCCGCTTCCACTCTGCAAGATGTTCATCAGAGAGATATTTGACGGCAAGAGCCCTGACGAGTTTGATGAGGAGACACTTACAACTATCAACAAGTTCTTTGAGAACAGTCTGAACGTGTCAGAGACTTCAAGACAGCTGTATATCCACAGAAATACACTTGTATATAGACTAGATAAGCTTCAGAAGAGCACAGGTCTTGACCTCAGAGTATTTGAGGATGCGATCACATTCAAGATTGCTCTCATGGTAGTAAAGTATATGAAGTACATGGAAAAGCTTGACTATTAAAAATCGAGACACCTGAATCATATAAAATCATTTGTTTATCAAGATTAATACACAACGGCAGCCAGCATATTATATATATGAAGACTGCCGTTGTGTAATATTGGGATGACACCCGGAATATAGCGGGGCAATATAAAGCAATATTAATTCACAAACAAAACACAACAAAAGCAGTGATTTGTAGTATAATGGTTCGTGGACAAAGTCGAGAGACATAGATTAGGTTAGCGGGTGACCTCTAGCAGGTCAGCATATAGGAGACATAAGATGATAGAATTGGAGAACGTGAGCATGACATACCCTGGTGGTATAGAGGCT
>OHEV01001140.1_pt1 | contig 11282 bp, 10 predicted proteins | sample 1567331 | NCBI WGS metagenome assembly OHEV01 (sample SAMEA3879561, study PRJEB24766) | human gut metagenome | biome: human-associated habitat; feature: feces | place: USA | collected 1985/1987 | reverse complement strand
CAATGCTGTGATGGATGATCAAAAACTGGTCACCAATGTGGCTTATATCGCCCCCGGAGAAAGCGTGACTTTCGATTTCGACGTGACCACCTCGCCGAAGGCGTGCTCATAGCCGTAGCGTGCGGTGCTGCGGTAGCCTGCCCCGCCGACGGACAGCGCCGCCGAGTACGCCCCGAAGGCGATCGCCGCCGCCGACAGATATGTTATTATTAAAATGTTGAATTATATATAGACTAGATGGGAATGGTAATTTATGGAATTTAAGAAGATAAATGAAGACAAGTTTCAATGCCTGTTATACGAAGAGGATCTTGAATATAATAATATAACACTTGATGATTTCTTTAGAAATGACACAGAAAAGATACATAATCTGTTGGAAGTTATTATGGACGAAGCACATAAGAATATAGGAGTTGAACTTGGTGGCGGCGTTATGTCATTACAGCTTGCACCACAGCCAGACCATTCAATACTTCTTACAGTTTCATCTGGTAAAGAAGATCTGGGTAATATGTTAAGAAAAGCAGGGGAAAGTATATCTAAGGCATTTTCAAAACCAGAGAAGAGTAATGTGATTAAGAATGGTGAAGGTACATTTAAAGATGCACCTTTTGAAACATTTGGAGACAGTCTAGATAAGTTCGAATTACCAGATGCACAGACAGATGAACTTAAGAAGACAGGACAGAAGAAGAAAGCAAGTAATGTTATTAAAGCCGGATGCGGCGTATTCAGGTTGGAAAGTCTTAATGATTTTGAGGAAATGTGTACTGTAAGTTCAAGAACATGGGGAATAACTAATGCACTGTATAAGAATAAAGAAGATGATACATATTATCTTGTACTTGAGAAAGGAAGATGCTCAGAGGAAAAATACAGAAGTCTTCTGAATCTTTTGATGGAGTACAGTGTGTTTGATTCTTCAAAAGAAGAACGTGTTGCGTTTATAAGGGAGCATTATAGTGTAGTAATAGGCAGCAATGCTATTAATGTAGTAAAGAAATATATGTAGATTAATTATTCAGGCAGAATCTGAATGATGAGGTAAGGAGGCAGTATATGAGATATCCTGAATTCTTATCCGAAGGCGGAACTATAGGCTTCGTTGCACCATCTTTTGGTTGTGCGACGGAGCCTTATAAAACAGCATTCGGAATGACAATTAAAAGATTTGAAAAAGAAGGTTATACAGTAGAGCTTGGTCCTAATTGTTATGAGGACAATGGAATTGGGATAAGCAACACACCGCAGGAATGCGGTAAGGAGCTTACACAGATGTATGAGAGTAATGTCAATGATGTGCTTATATCATGTGGCGGTGGTGAACTGATGTGTGAGATTCTGCCATATGTTGATTTTGACAGGATTAAGGCGGCAAAGCCTAAGTGGTATCTTGGATATTCTGATAATACCAACTTCACATTTTTACAGAACACGATTGCCGATACGGCAAGTGTATACGGACCGTGTGCAGGCGCATTTGCAATGAAGGACTGGCATCAGGCGCTTGTGGATACTTTTGATGTGCTTCGTGGAAAAGGCTGCAAGAACAATAACGGAGTTGTGGAAAAACAAGTCCATGGATATGACACATGGGAGAGAGAGTCTCTAAAGAATGAGGAGAACCCTGCACCACAATACAATCTTACTGAGAAGAAGATTTTAAGAAAATATGTTGGTGGGGACGAATGTGATACGGAGATTGCATTTGAAGGAAGGCTTGTCGGCGGCTGCATGGACTGTCTAGTTAATCTTACGGGTACAAGCTTTGACAAGGTTAAAGAGTTCAATGAAAGATACGCAGTTGACGGAATTATATGGTTCTTAGAGAGCTGTGATCTGAATGTATTTGCAATCAGAAGGGCTATGTGGCAGATGGATAATGCCGGGTGGTTTAAGAATGTGAAGGGATTTCTCATAGGAAGACCGCTGTGCTACGGACAGGAAATGATGGGGCTTGACCAGTACAGAGCAGTTACAGGTATTGCGGCAAAGTATAATGTGCCGGTTATAATGGACTGTGATTTCGGGCATCTTTCACCTTCAATGCCGATAGTAAGTGGGGTATATACACAGGTTAAGGTTAAGGATAACGACCTTTCACTTAATTACCGTTTCTGTTAATATTAACGATTGAAAAACACACTTTAATAGGGTAAAATGTTAAAATGACTATTAATAATACCTGTTATATCAGGGATAAGATAAGGAGAAAACAATGGGTAGGATATTTAAGTTTGATAAAGATGTTGATACAGATCAGATTATTGCATCGCAGTATCTTTTGTTTCCGACAATTGATGAGATGAAGAGTCATACATTTGAATCATTAGACTCTGATTTTGCTTCTGCTGTAAAGCCGGGAGATTTCGTTGTTGCAGATGACAACTTTGGATGTGGTTCATCAAGAGAGCAGGCACCAAGCGTACTTAAGGCGTTAGGTGTCAAGGCAGTGATTGCCAAATCATTTGCAAGAATATTCTATCGTAATGCTATTAATATAGGACTTCCTGTTATTGTATGTAAAGAACTCCATGACGAAGTTAATGCGGGGGATGAATGTGAGCTTTCATTAGAAGATGGAATTATAACTGTTAATGGAAAGACTTATACATGTACAAAGCTTCCAGCCAAGATGCAGGCTATTCTTAATCAGGGCGGACTTATTGCATCACTTAATGATGAGGCAGAAGAGTCTGAGAGTGCAGCTGTAACAGCGGGCGAGGCAAAGCATGGCATGACTATTGCAGAGAAGATTATTGCAAGGGCAGCAGGTCTTTCACAGGTTAAGGCTGGTGATATTGCAACTGTTACTCTTGACAGACTTATGAGTAATGATGGAACAACACATCTTACTATTGGTATGTATGAGAAGTTAAAGAATCCTCATATTGCTGACAAGGATAAGCTTGTATGGATTGTAGACCACAATATTCCATCAGACAGTCCTAAGACAGCAGCCTCACAGAAGAAGATGAGAGACTTTGCTAAGGCTAATGATATTAAGTTCTACGAGGGCGAGGGTGTGTGTCATCAGGTTATGATGGAAAATCATGTAGTGCCGGGTGAACTTATATTTGGAGCAGACAGCCATACTTGTGCATATGGTGCGTTAGGTGCATTTGGTACAGGTGTTGGTTGTACAGATTATTTGTATGCAATGGTTACAGGAACATCATGGGTAATGGTTCCGGGAACATTAAGATTCAACCTTAAGGGAAAGCTTAGCGATGGAGTATATGCAAGAGATTTAATACTCTCTATTATTGGAAAGATTGGTGCTAACGGTGCTAACTATAAAGCAATGGAATTTGCAGGAGAAGGCTTACACAGCCTTTCAATGGCAGACAGAATATCAATCTGTAACCTTTGCGTAGAGGCAGGTGCTAAGACTGCACTCATGGAAGTTGATGATGTTGCAATGGATTATCTTAAGGAGCATGGCAGAGAGCCAAAGGCATGCTTTACATCAGATGATGATGCAGTATTTGAGCAGGTTTATGATATTGATCTTTCAACAATACAGCCAATCGTTGCAAAGCCACATTTTGTTGACAATGTAGTTCCGGCTAAGGAATCACTTGGCGTTAAGATTGATGAAGCATTTCTTGGCTCATGTAACAATGGACGAATCGAGGATTTAAGAGTTGGTGCAGCGATCATCAAAGGGAAAAAGGTTGCTCCTAAGGTAAGATTCCTTGTAGTTCCTGCAAGCCGTTCGGTATATCTTCAGGCTATGAAAGAGGGACTCCTTGATATATTCATGGACGCAGGTGCAATTGTTATGAATCCTAACTGCTCTGTATGCTGGGGCAGCTGTCAGGGTGTTATCGGTGAGGGCGAGACTCTTATCAGCACAGGTACACGAAACTTCAAGGGTCGTGCAGGACATAAAGATTCTTTCGTATATCTTGCTTCAGCGGCAACTGTTACAGCATCAGCAATCAAGGGCGAGATAGCAACAGCAGACATGGTATAAGATAAGGATTTAACTTCAAAGGAGTAATTATGAACGAGAAATTTAGCGGTAAAGTATGGGTGCTTGGTGATGACATTGATACAGATATCATTATTCCTACAGAGTACCTCGCATTAAAGACAGTAGAAGATATGAAGCCATATGCATTTTCGCCATTAAGACCAGAACTTGCAGGTCAGATTAAGCCAGGCGACATCATTGTTGCAGGAAAGAACTTTGGTTGTGGTTCATCAAGAGAGCAGGCACCTGAGGTTATTAAGGCATTAGGTATTAAATGTGTTATTGCCAAATCATATGCAAGAATATTCTTCAGAAATTCTATTAATAACGGACTTCTCCTTATAGAGAATGCAGACCTTCACGACGAAGTTACGGAAGGCGATACTATTGATGTTGAAGTAAATGCAAAGATTACACACAATGGAAAAGCATATCCTATTGCTTCACTTCCTGATAATCTTGTGGATATACTTAATGCAGGCGGACTTGTTAAGGCAATGAGAAAGCTTAACGGTCTTGACTAAGACAGGGAGAGGTAAGAATAATGGGACATACAATTATTGAGAAGATTATTGGAAAGAATATTGGCAGGGAAGTAAAGCCGGGAGATATCGTAACTGTTAATGTTGACAGAGTAATGATTCATGATATTTTCATTCCATTTGTTAAAGAGAAATTCGAGGAAATGGGATTCACTAAGATATGGGACCCTGATAAGGCAGTTCTTATATATGACCACCTTGTTCCAGCAAGTCAGGTTGATGATACAAGACATTTCCGTATTGGTAATGAATTTGTGGAAAAATACGGAATGAAGAATATCCATCGTTCAGACGGAATCTGCCATCAGTTAATGACAGAGGCAGGTTATGTAAAGCCGGGAGATATCGCATTTGGTACAGACAGCCACACAACAACATACGGCTGTGTTGGTGCATTTTCATCAGGTATCGGATATACAGAGATGGCAAGTGTATTAGGAACAGGCAAAATGTGGGTTAAAGTTCCACAGACTATCAAGGTAACAGTTAATGGAAAGCTTCCTGAAAATGTGCGTTCAAAGGATATCATATTAAGACTTATCGGTGACCTTGGAGCAGATGGCGCAACTTATCAGGCACTTGAATTCACAGGTTCAACAATTGACGAGATGAGCGTTGCAAGCCGTATGACTATGTCTAACATGGCTATTGAAGCCGGTGCCAAATGTGCTCTTTTTACACCAGATGAAAAGACAGCAGAGTACTGTAATGTAGAACTTACAGATGAATTAAAGGATTTAAAGGGAGATGCGGATGCAGTATATGCAAGAGAGATTACATATAATGCAGAGGATTTAGTTCCGGTTCTTGCATGTCCTTCACAGGTAGATAACATCAAACCTGTTACAGAGCTTGCCGGAACAGCAGTAGATCAGGTATTCATCGGTTCATGTACTAATGGAAGATTAGAGGATCTTCAGTGTGCAGCAGCTATTCTTAAGGGTAAGAAGGTTGCACCATTTGTCAAGTTAATAGTTACTCCTGCAAGCCGCAAGATATATAAAGAAGCTCTTGCAGACGGAACACTTGAGACACTTGTTGAAGCCGGAGCAATTGTTACACATCCAGGATGCGGATTATGCTGTGGACGAACAGGCGGAATTCTTACTGACGGAGAGGTAGTTGTTGCAACTAACAACAGAAACTTCCTTGGAAGAATGGGAACAAGCAAGGTTAAGATATTCCTTGCGTCTCCAGCTACAGCAGCAGCAAGTGCTATTGCTGGAAAGATTGTGGAGGCTTAAAAACAGACAGACTTTACATAATTTCTGAAATTCTTAGACAATATAATATTGTGATAAAGGGAGGCATATTCTACGGAGGATATGCCTTCTATGTAATTAGGGGTATAAGTTATATTTACAAGGCCTGAAAGCATGTCAACGGCCTTGTTATATGCAATTGCAGCTTCCGCTTCGGATGAGAATTCACCGAGTATATAGTCGCCGTTAATATGAATCCTGGTTCTGTACATAATTCGTCCATTCTTAGTAAACTGGGAAACACCATTGTATTTATTGACAACAAGAATGTTTTCGTATCTGTAATCATGCGTATCCCCATTTTTAAATACATAATCCCTGCCTTTTACAGAGTGGCTTCTTACTCCGAATCTTGAGAGAATGCTTGTCTGCATTCCATAATCATTTACAAAATAATATCCTCCGCGGCTCATAATTGTGTGGTTGGAATAGTAAAAAAGGTCATCAGTAGAAAACTGTAAAACCTCATGTTCTTTGAGAAAATACAGGAAATATTTATGGCACATATATATAGGTGTCTTTATATAAATGTTGTTATCCCTGAAATTGATAAGTGAGATGTATTTACCAAGAGAAAGTGTCATTGCTTCATTATATGAAGTTGTTCTGTGGTCAGTATCAATCCAGTGGTCAGAAGAATTGTTTATTATCTCACAGGCTTCGTTGTACATGGCATGACAGGAAGCCTCGTCAGAGGAACTTCCGAGGCTGATGTGTTTATTCTTATATGTAAATGACGCACGGTAATATATTTCACCGCTTTTCTTTCTTGCTTCGTAAACTCCTGTCATGAGAATCCCCCAATCGTTCTATAAACTTGTCCTTTAAACCCACTATTTCATCACATTTTGCAATATTAGTAGGCTTCCCCAAACTTATACTCTGATTTAATGTGCCATTTGACACTACCATTGATATAAAGATTATAACATATATTAATTGTGTATACAGATATAATTATATATAATAAATGATAACACATTGGCAGAACATATTGAAAGGTAAAAGAATGAGTAAAAGAAATATAACATTTATAATTATGATAATTACACTTATGACATTGCCGTTATCAGCATGTGGAAAGAATAAGAATAACATTTCAACTGATAACAGCCAGAAGCTGCAAAGTGAAAGCGGTCAGGAATATGATGATGACAGAGATGCGCATATGATTCCGGCTGGTGAATCACAGACAAATGGTGAGTTACAGACAACTGGTGAATCACAGAAGACCGGCGAAAAAAAGAATGTACAGGAAAATGCTTCTGATGCGCAGGATAATAACATTAATTCTGAGCTGCAGCCAGTAAGTATCGTACCCGAAAGTACTGCTGCCGCCAGTAGCGATGCGGCTGATAAGGATACTTCAGGAACTGATAATACTTCAGGAACAGACAGTACCAGTTCAGAAAACGATAAAATAGAAAACACAAAGACAGATCCGATAGAGCTGCCATTTGTTCCGGCTTACTAAAATATTATATTAAGAGGCAAAAAATATGAGATATAAGATTAGTGATCTGGCAAAATTATTAGATGTATCTACTAATACTGTCAGACGATATGAGGATATGGGGTATATATCGGCTGTGCGCGATGAAAACAGTGGATACAGGTATTATGATGATGATGGGATATTCGGCGTACTTAATGCTAAAATGCATGTGAAGTATGGATTTTCACATGAACAGATAGCAAAGATGCAGCATTTTTCATTAGAACAGTCTATTGAGGCATACAAAGAACGCATGGATGAGATGGACAGGCAGATTGCGTATATGACATATTTAAGGCACAGGCTGAAAGATGATTATGTGCTGATGAATAAGGCTGCAGTCAATTCGGACATATATGAGAAGAACAGCCTTGACCTTAGATATGTTCTGTACAAATATGGTGAAAAACTGCTTCAGGAGCCGGAACGGTTATTGCAGGTGAAAGAATTTCTGTATAATTCTCCTGAATTACAACACATATATATGATTCCAAAGGAAGAGATTGAAAAGGGCAGATTTACTATATGCTGTGGAATCGCTGTAAAAGAGGAACATGTTGAGAAATACAGTCTTAAGACCAATGACTATGCCGGGCATTATACAGCCAAGCCATCTGTTATGGGAATCTCAAGAGTTCCTGCAAAATTAAGCCTGATGAGTGAAAAGTCTGATGATGAGGTTCGTCAGATTATGATAGGAAAGCATATTACATATATGAAAGAACATAATTTTAAAGTAGCAGGAGACGTGACAGGAATTGTTATAAGCAAGGCATATGAAGATGAAGAAGAGATGTTATATGTGCTGATGTGTGTACCTGTAACTGCAAAGTAATATTATTTTAAAATGTATTTCGTACATAAGGGTATTGTTTTTGTACAGAAGTCTGTTGTATAATATCAAAAGCCTGCGACGTTAACGCAGGCACACTATATTAATTATGAGGTGTATTAAAGATGAGCATGTTCTACAGAAGTACTAGAGACGACAATGTTAAGGTTACTGCATCGCAGGCTATATTAAAAGGGCTGGCAGCAGACGGAGGACTTTTTGTACCAGAGAGTATTCCATCATTAGATAAAAGCTTAGAAGAGTTGTCTAAGATGAATTATAAGGAAGTTGCTTATGAAGTTATGAAGCTTATGCTTGATGATTTCACAGAGGAAGAACTTAAGAGCTGTATAGACAGAGCTTATGATTCTAAGTTTGATACAGAGGAGATGACTCCACTTGTTAAAGTTGAGAATGAATATTTCCTTGAACTTTTCCATGGAGCTACAATAGCTTTCAAGGATATGGCACTTTCTATACTTCCACATCTTCTTACAACTTCTGCAAAGAAGAACAATGTTAAGAATGAAATTGTCATTCTTACAGCTACATCAGGAGATACAGGAAAGGCAGCCATGGCAGGCTTTGCGGATGTAGAGGGAACACAGACGAGCGCTGTTTTCCGTTCCACCGGAATCTCCCCTTTTGCATTGTATTCCAGCACATTTTCAAAGGTCAGGTATGGGAACTCATAAAACAGCAAAATTGCTTTCGCACAGTCAATTGCAGAGCCTCCCCCAATCGCCAAAATACAATCCGGTTTCAACTGCCTGCATTCCCTTAACCCTCTTTGCACTTCCTCTATGGAAGGGTTTTTCGGAACTCCACTGAAAACAAGCACTTCCGTGCCTTGTTTCTTAATATACTCACACGCCCGGTCAATCACATGAGAAACAATCATTGATTTTCCGCCCGTCACGATCATAATACGTTCGTAATTCAGTTCCGCAAGGGCTGACAAAGAACCGGCTCCTGTGATAATTCTTTTTCCGCTAAGTACCAGTTTTTGCATTTTATGCGCCTCCTTATCTCAAATAGAAATCAATCGTTTTCTCTATCAGCTTTGGCAATACGCCAAAGGTATATGGCAGATTTACCCGCTCCGTCCACTTGTGTGCATCTTTTCCAAATCCACCAAAGTTTACCGCCGGAATCGAAAGCTTCCGGATATTTTCAAGCGGAAGTGGAAACATCAGGTCAAATCCCGGAAAATTCTGGGTCAGTGACCGTAAGGACTCCTCTGTCTCATCCATGCTTAAATAGCTGCTGTCAGAAAGGCTTGGATAAAATCTCATAAAACGATATTCCTCTCCATATTCCGCGCCGATTTCAGAAGTAATCTGCATCAGTTCCTCCCGAAGCTTCTCCCCGGCATCCTGTATGGTATTGTGCGGGCAATACGGCGGCGCATAGTACAGCACGATGCACGGTGACGTGATTCCAACAACCTGAAGCAGATACCGGATTACCGCCATCGGAGCCTCCCTTTTGTCACAGCCCCGCCCAAGCTCATCCGAAATCAACTGTTCTATTTTTTCATCGGAAATTATTTCTTTCTTCCGGGCTTCGTGCAGCAGTTCTTCATAGGTCAGCACTCTGCTCATATATTCAGGACAGCTGGTATGGTCATGATTTGCGCTTGCAAACCATTGTGTCTCCATCTTTGTTTTCTCAAGTACTTCCGCAAACACTTCCTTTGCAGCTTTAACCAGTTTTTTTGTAATCACATCGACTGTCTGATTATGTACAAAATAATTAAAGTAAACAAATGCTTCCTTCGCCGTCTGCACATTATACCAGGGCTTTAAATCCTTCATTTTAAGTACGCTTGGCGGATAACTGTGTTCTCCGTCATATTCGTCTGTGAATTCATGGCTTAAATGAATTTTATGAACCAGCTCCGCTGCCAGAAAAGATGCATCCACCCCTTCATAGCACTGTCCGACATGTGTCTCCTTTCCCTGGATGAAAAAACACGGCAAGAGTTTTCCTACCATCCCGGTATACACTGTTTTTACCGAATCCCCAGGAAAAAGCGGACAGATATAATCATTGTTGATTCCCATAATATAAGTAAGGTTATATTTTTCCTTAAGTTCTAACAGCACATCCGTGGCTTCAATGATTCCGGTATGCAGATTCTCCTCGACCGGATTAAACGAAACAACGATGTTGCCGGACAATTCTTCCGGATGCTCACAGGCATCTCTCATAATTCCAAGAAAAACGGCATCACCGTCCTTCATATCACAGGCACCACGCCCAAACATGTAATCCCCTGACAGAAGTTCCTCCCTTACCTCCTCCGGAAGTTCCACCTCTAAAAGTCTCTTTTTGAGCTCATCCGGACTGCATGCATAAGGTTCCAATGCCCCATAGCCTTCCAGCCCAACCGTATCGGTATGACCGTGAAAGAGAAGCGTTTTTCCGTTTGGCTCCTTTTCTCCTAACAGAATCGCAAGAACATTTCTTCTATGGAACCTGTCATTCTTTAGTTTCTGCACGATGACCTGGTCCGGATGTTTCTTAAAATAGGGAATCTCACGAAGGAATTTTTCAATATATTCTCCAATGTGTCGTTCCCCCTCTGTTGTATTAATGCTGGGAATCCCTACCATCTCTTTGGTGATTTGTATCATATCTTCTCTCATGCCATTCCCCTTTCCTATAAAACAAAAAAGGAGCCAGAACGAATCCAGCTCCTTTGCCATGTGTACTGTATACATTTTTAGCACTGTTTTTATCATGTGTCAATATAAAAATGCCTTTTTATCAAATTTTATTGCTTTTTTTCCAAAAGTCGTTTATTATAAATGTATACAAAGAACAATAAAGGAGAAAAAATATGGCATTGACTCCTATTAAATCGAATTCTACCCTCAAAGAACAGGCTTATGAACAGATCCGGCAGGAAATCAACACGAATTCCTTAAAGCCGGGAACTTTCTTAACGGAAGAACAGCTGAGCAATATGCTTTCCATCAGCCGCACCCCAATCCGTTCCGCATTACAGCAGCTTGTATACGAAAAATTGCTGGCTCAGGATGCAACGGGACATATTTATGTTCCGAAGATTACCGCTAAAAGTGTTACCGATGCCTCAAGGGTCCGCATCGCACTTGAATGTATGGCTTTAGATTGCGCGGAGTTTCCGATTCCACCGGAGAAG
>OHEV01001139.1_pt1 | contig 11289 bp, 10 predicted proteins | sample 1567331 | NCBI WGS metagenome assembly OHEV01 (sample SAMEA3879561, study PRJEB24766) | human gut metagenome | biome: human-associated habitat; feature: feces | place: USA | collected 1985/1987 | reverse complement strand
GTACGGCGGCGTCACGGCGCAGGCGCTGGTGGACAGCGCCATGGGTCACGTCCGGCTGCTGAACGACTGCGGCTTCGACGATATCTGCATCTCCGTGAAATGCTCCCGCGTGCCGGTGAATATGGCGGCCTATCAGATGCTCCGGGCGCAGACGGACTATCCGCTGCATCTGGGCGTGACGGAGGCGGGAACGCCGGAGATGGGTGTGCTGAAATCCGCCATCGGCATCGGCGGCCTTTTGTGCATGGGCGTGGGCGACACGCTGCGGGTGAGCCTGACGGCGGACCCGGTGGAGGAGGTCATCGCCGCCAAGCGCATTTTGCAGGCGGCGGGCATCCGCCGCAGCGGGCCGGATCTGATCTCCTGTCCCACCTGCGGCCGGACGAAGTACGATATGATCCCCATTGCGCGGGAGGTGGAGCGGCGGCTGCATGGCTGCGATAAGCCCATCACCGTGGCGGTGATGGGGTGCGTGGTCAACGGGCCGGGCGAGGCGTCCGGCGCGGATGTGGGCATCGCCGGGGGAAAAGGCGAGGGACTGCTGTTCGCCAAGGGAAAGATCCTGCGGAAGGTGCCGCAGGAGCAGTTGGTGGACGCGCTGTTTGAGGAAATCGACAAGCTGTAAGGTGAGAGAATGGCGGAAAAATTACCGTTTTTTACATTATTTGAGAGCTTTCAGGCACCGCGTCAGCTGCGCCTGCTGCTGCATGACGCCTATGTGACCGGTGCTGTGCTGGATCGGGAAGCCCGTACCATCGAGGTGCAGGCCACCAGCGGCGAGGCGGTGCCGGACGCGGCGGTGAAGTCGCTGGAGCATATGCTGGCGGAGCAGTACGACCTGCGGCGGGTGCAGCTGCACTTTTCCCAGCCGGCGGCCGCCGGCAAGAGCGGCAGCGACCTGCTGTACGGCAAGGAGATCAAAGGCAGGGTCATCCCGGTATCGGAGCTGAATCTGAAGATGGGCATGGCGGTGGTGGAGGGCCGCGTCTTCGGCATGGAGTGCTATGAGACACGGCGGCCCGGTCAGTGGTGCTTGAATTTCAACATGACCGACGAGCACGGCTCTGTGGCCGTGCGGAAATACATGGACGAGAAGGAGGCCAAGGTGCTGGGCGACGCCGTCCGCGACGGTATGTGGCTGCGGGTGCAGGGCAAGCCGGCGCTGACCTTCGACGGCAAGGATGTGCAGCTCCAGCCGGTGAGCATCATGCGCGCCTCCCACACCGGGCGGAAGGACACCGCGCCGGAGAAGCGTGTGGAGCTGCATCTCCATACCCAGATGAGCACCATGGACGCCCTTACCGACGTGGGCAAGGTAGTGGCACAGGCGGCGGCGTGGGGACATCCCGCCATCGCCGTCACCGACCACGGCACGGTGCAGGCGTTCCCCAAGGCGCGGGACGCGGGCAAGAAGGGGAAGATCAAGATCCTCTACGGCGTGGAGGGGTATTTCGTCAATAACCTGGATGACCGCATCGCTGTCCACGGGCCGCAGGATCAATCGTTTGCCGACGAGATCGTGTGCTTCGATATCGAGACCACCGGCCTGAAGGTGGAGCGGGAGGCCATCACGGAGATCGGCGCGGTGGTGCTGAAAAACGGCGAGATCACCGAGCGGTTCCAGACCTTCGTGAATCCCAATCGCCGCCTGACGCCGGAGATCATCGGCCTGACCGGTATCACCGACGCCATGCTGGCGGACGCGCCCCAGCTGAAGGAGGCGCTGACGGCATTCCTGCAATTTGTGAACGGCCGCCCGCTGGCGGCGCACAACGCAGAATTCGACATCAGCTTCATCCGGGCGGGCTGCCGCAGGGTGGGGCTGGACTTCGACCCCACCTATGTGGACTCCTTGATCCTGGCGCAGAACCTGCTGCCGGAGTTGGGCAAGTACAAGCTGGACATCGTGGCGGAGCATCTGGATCTGCCCGCCTTCAACCACCACCGCGCCTCCGACGACGCGGCCATGGTGGGGTATATGCTCATCCCGTTTTTTGAGAAAATGGAGAAGGAGCTGGGCATCTCCCGCCTGCAGGAGATCAACGGCGAGATGCTGAAGCTGCGTCCCGGCGGCAACAAGACCAAGCGCCGCCCCAAGCATATCATCATTCTGGCAAAGAACAAGCTGGGTCTGAAAAACCTGTACCAGCTGATCTCCGCCAGTAACCTCAAGTATTTCCACCGCAAGCCCACCATCCCCAAGACGGAGCTGGTGCGCCACCGGGAGGGGCTTATCATCGGCTCGGCCTGCGAGGCGGGCGAGCTGTTCCGGGCTGTGGCAGACCACAAGGACTGGGCGGAGCTGAAGCGCATCGCCTCGTTCTACGACTATCTGGAGATCCAGCCCATCTGCAACAATATGTTCATGCTGCGCAACGGCGACGTCCAGTCGGAGGAGGAACTGCGGGAGTTCAACCGCACCATCGTCCGACTGGGTGAGGAGCTGGGAAAGCCCGTCTGCGCCACCGGCGACGTACACTTTCAGGAGCCGGAGGACGAGATCTACCGCCACATTCTTCTGGCCAGTCAGAAGTTCCCCGATGCCGACGCACCGCTGCCCATCTATTTCAAGACCACCGACGAGATGCTGGCGGAATTTGCCTATCTGGGGGAGGAGACGGCACACAAGGTGGTCATTGACGATCCCCGGCGCATCGCCGACCGCATCGAGGAGATCGAGTTGCTGCCGCCGGGACAGCTGTTCCCGCCCCGGCTGGAAAACTCCGAGCAGGAGCTGCACGACATGGTGTGGGACAAGTGCCACGCCCTGTACGGCGACCAGCCGCCCCAGCTGATCATCGACCGGCTGGATGTGGAGCTGAAAAGTATTCTGGGTAAGTACGATGTGGTGTATATGTCCGCCCAGAAGCTGGTGCAGCGCAGTCTGGAAAACGGCTATCTGGTTGGCTCGCGAGGCTCCGTCGGCTCCAGTCTGGTGGCGTATATGTCGGGCATCACGGAGGTGAACTCCCTGCCGCCCCACTACCGCTGCCCCAAGTGCAAGAACACGGAGTTCATCACCGACGGCAGCTACGGCTGCGGCGCGGATATGCCGGACAAGGTGTGTCCCGTCTGTGGGGAGAAGTACGTCAAGGACGGCTTTGACATTCCCTTTGAGACGTTTCTCGGCTACGGCGGCGGCAAGGTGCCGGATATCGACCTGAACTTCTCCGGCGAGTATCAGGCACGCGCCCACCAGCACGCCATTGAGATGTTCGGCAAGACCCAGGTGTTCCGCGCCGGAACCATCGGTACGCTGGCGGAAAAGACCGCTTTCGGCATGGTGAAGAAGTATCTGGAGGAGCGGGGGCAGACGGCGTCCAACGCCGAGATGGATCGGCTGACCCAGGGCTGCGTGGGCGTGCGCCGCACCACGGGACAGCACCCCGGCGGTCTGGTGGTAGTGCCGGACGACATGGATGTGGAGGATTTCACCGCCGTGCAGCACCCCGCCGACGACGCGGGCAGCGACACCATCACCACCCATTTTGAATACCACTGCATGGAGGATAACCTGCTGAAGCTGGATATGCTGGGACACGATGACCCCACCATGATCAAAATGCTGGAGGATCTCACCGGCGTCAACGCCCGAGCCATCCCGTTGGATGACCCGGATACCATGAGCATCTTTACATCCTCCAAGGTGCTGGGCTTTGAAAACGATGAGATACTGGGTCCCACCGGCGCCGTGGCCATCCCGGAGTTCAACACCCGCTTTACCCGCGGCATGCTGATGGACACCATGCCCAAGGACTTCAATACGCTGGTGCGTCTGTCCGGCTTCTCCCACGGTACGGACGTGTGGCTGGGCAACGCCCGTGAGCTGATCGTCAGCGGTACCGCCTCCGTTCTGGAGACGGTGGGCTGCCGCGACGATATTATGCTGTACCTCATCTCCATGGGGCTTGATCCCAAGATGTCCTTCAAGATCATGGAGGCCGTCCGTAAGGGCAAGGTCAAAAAGGGCGGTTTTCAGGAGGGCTGGGAGGAGGCCATGCGGGATCACAAGGTACCGGATTGGTACATCGGGTCGCTGGCCAAGATCGGCTATCTGTTCCCCAAGGCCCACGCCGTGGCGTATGTGATGATGGCGTTCCGTATCGCGTGGTTCAAGGTCCACGAGCCGCTGGCGTTCTACGCCACGTTCTTCTCCATCCGCGCCAAGGCCTTTGACGCAGAGTATTGCTGTGCCGGACTGGACGCGGTGAAGCAGAAGATCAAGGAGATCGAGAACAACAAGGATGCCACCGATGTGGAGCAGAACCTGATGGTCACACTGGAGGTGTGCTATGAGTTCTACCTGCGGGGCTTCCACTTCGATACCATCGATATCTACAAGTCTGACGCCACCCGCTTCAAGATCACCGAAAACGGGCTGCTGCCCCCCTTTGTCACCGTCCGCGGACTGGGCGAGACGGCGGCGCTGGACACGGTGGAGAAGCGAAAGGGGAAGACCTTCATCTCCGTGGAGGAGTTCGCCAACACCTGCAGCAAGCTGAGTAAGACCCACATCGAGCAGCTCAAGGCGCTGGGCGCCTTCGCCGGTATGGCGGATACCAGTCAGGTGAGCCTGTTCTGAGCATGAAAAACCACCCGTGCGCTTCAAGGCACGGGTGGTTTTTGATTACTGTATCTCCTGCTCCAACGTGTCAAATTCCGGCGTGGAGAAAAATTCGCCCAGTGTGATGCCGAGACCATCGCACAGCAGCTTGATGGTCAGCAGCTTGGGATTCCGACTTTTCCCGTAGAGGATATTCTTGATGCTGGACGGCGGCAGGGCGCTGACCGTTGCCAGCCTGTTGATGCTCATGCCGCGTTCCTCACAGAGGCGGAGGATGCGATCTCTTACAGCGTCTGTCGTATTCATAGCGGCCTCCTGCGTTTTTTCTCAGGATAGCCGAAAAGCGTTGCCAATATGGGCTATGCGTGCTACTATATAGGCTATGTATAGTCCATGGGAGGGGAAGAATATGACAGAGTATCGAAAAATGTACGCGATGCTGTGTGCGGCGGTGAGCGCCGCCATAGACGAGCTGGAGAATATCCCGTTGGCATGGAGGAGCTGCCGGAGCAGGCTGCAAGCGGCGCTGCTGCAAGCGGAGGAGTTGTACATAGATACGACGCTCGGTGAAGCGGAAACAGAGGAGACATAAAAAAATCGCCCCACCGGGGCGATTTTTTATATGTATGAAACGTTACGCCGCTTTCTTCTTCTCGGGGAACTGGATCTGCGCCAGAACCACGGCGGCGAACATAACGACGCAGCCGATGTACTCCCGGACACTCATCTGCTGCTTGAGGATGATGGCGCCGGCGATGACGGCGAACACGCTCTCCAGACTGAGCAGGATGGTGACCACGGTGGGGTTGGAGTCCTTCTGCGCCAGAATTTGCAGGGTGTAGCCTACGCCGCGGGAGAAGATGCCCACATACAGCAGGGGCAGGGCGCAGCTGAGGATGGCGGGCATATCCAGCGGTTCGAAGATGAACATACAGACCGCGGAAATGATGGCGGCGAACAGGAATTGCAGGCAGCTGAGCTTCACACCGTCACAGTAGGCGGTAAAGTGGTCGATGACCAGAATGTGGACGGCGAAGCACAGGGCGCACACCAGCAGCAGCAGGTCGCCGGGTGCCAGAGAGAAGTCGCCCTTGATGCACAGCAGGTACAGCGCCGCCACGGACAGCACCACGGCGATCCAAGTGGGGACGCTCACCTTACGCTTGAAGAACAGACCGAACACGGGTACCAGCACCACATACAGCGCCGTGATGAAGCCCGCCTTACCGGCGTCGGTACCGGCCACCAGACCGGCCTGCTGGAAGTTGGAGGCGATGGCCAGCGCCGCACCGCAGCACAGACCGCCGATCCACAGCTGCCGGTTGGCGGCCTTCTTTTCCTCGGCGGAGAGGACGGGCTTGTCCTTTTTCACCCCGTCACGGATCAGAATGACCACCAGCAGCGCCAGCACGGCGATGGAATAGCGGGTGGCGTTGAAGGTAAAGGCGCCGATGGCGTCGGCGCACATATCCTGCGCCACGAAGGCAGTACCCCAGATGAACGCGGCCAGAATGGGGAAGACCACCTGCCGCATCTGATTGTGTTTCATAGGTCGAAGTTTCCTTTCTGTCGTTGGATATTATTTCTCGTGGTCGGGGCCGGTGTGCCAGTGGAATTTCCGCTCCTGCCCCTTGAGCAGACGGCGGATGTTGTCCCGGTGGCACCAGACCACCAGCGCGGCGGTCAGAACGGACAGCACCGTATAGAGGATGCTCTGACCGCAGAAGAAAAATGTGCTGATGGGCATGGATACGGCGGCGCAGACGGAGCCGAGGGAAACGTATCGCGTCAGCAGCCACAGCGCGGCGAACAGCCCCCACGCGATGAGAGCCACCCGCCAGTTCAGCAGCCACACCAGTGTGCCGCCGGACAGGATGCCCTTACCGCCCTTGAAACCGAAGAACACCGGGAACATATGGCCCAGCTCACAGCCCAGACCGCCCAGCAGGACGCCCAGCGCCCAGTCACCGAACAGGTGGTTGAACATGACACCGCCCAGCAGACAGGCCACCACGGTCTTGCCCATGTCGAACAGGATCACGCCCAGCGCGTACTTGGCGCCGTAGGTGCGGTAGAAGTTAGTCAGTCCGGCGTTGCCGCTGCCGTGCTGGCGCACATCGTCCCGGATGACGAAGTGGCTGACCATCACGGAGCCGTTGAGACAGCCCAAAAAATAGCCCAGCAGCAGCAAAATGAGCCATGACAGCAGATAGATGCCCCAAATGTCGTTCAATTCTCATCCTCTCCCTTCTGGCGAATGGTAATGTGGATGGGCGTACCCTCCAAGCCGAACACGCTGCGGATCTGGTTCTCCAGATACCGCTGGTAGGAGAAGTGGAACAGCTTCTTGTCGTTGCAGAAGATCACGAAGTGGGGGGGCTTGACGCCTACCTGCGTCATGTAGTAGATCTTCAGGCGGCGACCCTTGTCCGTGGGGGGCTGCACGCGGGTCTGGGCATCCGCCAGCACGCTGTTGAGCATACCGGTGGTGATGCGCACGGCGGCCTGATCGTTGACATAGTTGATCAGCTCGAACAGGCGGTTGACCCGCTGACCCGTCAGGGCGGAGATGAACAGGATGGGGGCGTAGGGCATATAGCTCAGATCCCGGCGGATATCCTCCCGCATACGGTCCATGGTCTTGCCGTCCTTCTCAACGAGATCCCACTTGTTCACCACGATGATGCACGCCTTGCCCGCGTCGTGGGCCAGACCTGCCACCTTGGTGTCCTGCTCCGTCACGCCGTCCTGCGCGTCGATGAGGATGAGGCACACGTCGCTGCGCTCGATGGCCATGGTGGCCCGCAGGACGCTGTACTTTTCAATGGTGTCGTCCACCTTGGACTTTTTCCGCATACCGGCGGTGTCGATGAAGTTGTACTTGCCGCAGGAATTTTCAAAGTAGCTGTCGATGGCGTCGCGGGTAGTGCCGGCCACGTTGCTGACGATGACCCGCTGCTCGCCCAGAATTTTATTGGTCAGGCTGGACTTGCCCACATTGGGCTTTCCGATGATGGCCACCTGTACTACGTCGGAGTCCTCCTCCACGCCGTCATCCGGCGGCAGGTACTGGAAGCAGGCGTCCAGCAGGTCGCCGGTGCCGTGGCCGTGGACGGACGAGATGGGCATGACTTCGTCGAAGCCGAGGTTATAGAACTCGTAGAGCTCCATGGGGGTCTCGCCCACATTGTCGCATTTGTTGACAGCGAGGATGATGGGCTTGTGGCTGCGGCGCAGCATATGGGCCACGTCCTCGTCGGCGGCGGTCAGGCCGTTGCGCACGTCCACCACCATGATGATGCAGTCGGCGGTGTCAATGGCGATCTGGGCCTGCTCGCGCATATGGGCCAGAATGCCCTCGGTGGCCTTGGGCTCAATGCCGCCGGTATCCACCAGCAGGAACTCGTGGCCGCTCCACTCGCAGTTGGCGAAGATGCGGTCGCGGGTGATGCCCGGGGTATCCTCCACGATGGCCAGACGCTGGCCGCAGAGCTTATTGAACAGGGTGGACTTGCCCACGTTGGGGCGGCCCACCACAGCAACGATCGGTTTGCTCATAGGGGGTTCCTCCTTTCACAAAAGGGGTAAAATTACGGTCTTCTCCGGCGGGCGATATGCAGGCCGCTGCGCAGCAGGGCCTTGGCCTCGTCGCCGCCGCTGGTGGGCAGGACTTCCACCTTTACGCCGAGCCGCTGGCCCAGCTGCTCGATGGTCATATCATCGAGGAAGGTGTCCTTCTCCTCCCGCAGCATCACGGCAGGCACGCCCAGGGTGCCGCTGGACAGCCGGCCCTCGCACTGAGCGATGATGTCGGTCGCCGTGACGAGGCCCGCCACGCCGACGTTGCCGCCGAAGAAGTTGTTTTTGATGGGATGCACTTTTACTTCTATCATGGGGTACTGGCGGTGGAGCTCGTCCATCATCTCGGTGATGAGGGGCGCGGCCATGGTGCCGGTGACGACATCCATCTTTTTGGTGCCGTAGATGCGGTGGGGCTTTTCCAGCTCCGCCAGAAATTCCGAGGCATACAGGCGCATCATGCCCACGCCGTTTTCCAGCTGGTCGAAGTCCTCGTAGAACTCCGGCTCCGGGATGGGACGGCCGGCCTTGAGGTACCACTCATCGCTGGGGTAGATGATGCGCTTGCCGTGGCGGCGCTTGCACTCATCGCCAAACTCTTCCATGATGTCGATGACCTCGGCGCTGCTGGCCGCATCGTAGGGGGTCTGCTTGAAGAGGTTCTGGCGGTAATCGGTAATGCCGCAGGGCACCGCCGCAATGCTCTGCACCATGGGGGTCAGCTCCAGCAGGTCGGCCAGGGTGCGGCGCAGCTCGTCGCCGTCGTTGATGCCGCGGCACAGCACCAGCTGACAGTTGACGGCGATGCCGCCCTCCACCAGACGGGGCAGGTACTTGAGCACCTCTCCGCCCCGCTTATTGGCCAGCATCCGCACCCGGAGCTGGGGGTTGGTGGTGTGGACCGAGATGTTGATGGGCGAGATGTGCATCTTGATGATGCGGTCGATCTCGTGGTCCTGCATGTTGGTCATGGTGATATAGTTGCCGAACAAAAAGGACAGGCGCTCGTCATCATCCTTGAAGTAGAGGCTCTCACGCATTCCCGGGGGCAGCTGGTCGATGAAGCAGAACATACAGTGGTTGGAGCAGGAGTGCTTCTGGTCGCCCAGATAGGTGGAAAAATCGCAGCCAAAGGGGCCGCGCTCGGCGCGCTGGACGTCCCACTCCCGGATGCCGTCCGCCACTCTCGCTTTGAGGTGGAAGCTCTTGCTGTCGGTATAAAAATCATAGTCCAGCGTGTCGTTCAGCTCGTTGCCGTCCACGCTCAGCAGCTCGTCGCCGCCAGCGAGGCCGAGGGCTTCCGCCTCGCTGCCCGCGTCCACGCGGTCGATCCTGATGGCCATGCTTTCACCTCACAATTTCGTTTTCAAGACAAAGCAAGAAGGGGAAGGCATTGCGCCCTCCCCTTCTGTACATAACACCAATGTGCCACCAATTCTGCGCAAATTAGCCCTTCTTGATGACTTCCTCGCCCTTGTAGTAACCGCAGTTGCCACATGCCTGGTGGGGGAGCTTCAGAGAGCCGCAGTTGCTGCACTTGACCAGTGCGGGGGCCTCCAGCTTCCAAACATTGCTGCGACGCTTGTCGCGGCGGGCCTTGGAAAGATGTCTCTTAGGTACTGCCATATTTTTGCACCTCCTTGATGGGTTTATCTGTTCAGCAGTGATTTAAGGATCGCGAGCCTAGTGTCTACGGGGGCGTCGGTCTGCTCTGCCGGTGGGCAGGTGCATTCCGCCTTTTTCTTACCGCACTGCGGGCAAAGCCCGGCGCAGTCGGGGCTGCAAAGCAGCACCGTGGGGATCTGGAACATAAACTCCTGATTGAGCCATTCATCTACATCCAGATGTCCTTTTTCGTTGAGGGGCAGGTCGAAATCCGGGTCATCCAGATCCCGCTCCTTGACGATCCACTCCGTATCGACTGTCTCTTCCCGGGTGACCGGGTCCAGACAGCGGGCGCACTCTCCGTGCACCAATGCGTTTGCCCGCAGTGTCATCCGGACCTCTTCTCCATCCGTCTCAGCGTCAAAACACGCCGTGACCGGTTGGCTGATCCTTGCACCGGCAAAATCCTTTGCAGACAAATCACAGGGAAACTCTGCATGGTAGGGTCTTGCGCCGGTTGCGATAAACTTTCTCAGGTCAAATTGCATAGTACACCTCATAAAAGGCTGCTTTGTTAGTATAGCGCCAAAGCAACCCTTTGTCAACACCAAAACAGGCAGAAAACCGAAAAAATTTATTTTTCTCCGGTCTTCTGCCTGTTGGAAAAGCCTTTAGCCCTGTTCTTTTATCAAATTACAGGTACTTCTTCACATCGTGGGGCAGTGCGGCCTCGTCTGCGCTGACGGTCACGGTGACCTTCACGCTGTCGCCGGCAATGGCTGCCATCTCGTCCAGCACAACGCCCAGACGGTTGATATCGTGATCCAGCACCTTCAGGATGCCGTCAATGTACAGGTCGGTGATGTCGTAGTTGCTTGCCATCAGGCCGGCCACAAAGCCGTACAGCATTTCGCCGCCGGAGATCTTGTACTCGTCCAGATCGATCAGACGTGCTGCAGGAGCGATGTCGTAGGTGAGCTTCATGCCCTTTTCCACGACGACCACGTTGCCCTTGGAGGTCTTGACCGCATCATTGATCTGGTCGATCATAGCCTTGGTCTTGCCGGAGCCCTTGGTACCAACAATCAGTTTAATCATAGTTCAGTCCTCCTGTATTTTCCACGCCTTGCGGCGGGAGATCATTTTTTAATCCTTTGCCTTTACTTGAGCTTTGCTTCCAGCTCAGCAGTCAGGTTCTCGTAACCGGGTTTGCCCAGCAGTGCAAACATGTTCTTCTTATAGCTCTCAACGCCCGGCTGGTTGAACGGGTTGACGCTGAGCAGGTAGCCGCTGCAGGCACATGCACGCCAGAAGAAGTAGATCAGGTAGCCCACATTGTAGGCAGTCAGGTCGTCCACCTCGATCAGCACCTCGGGCACGCCGCCGTCGGTATGTGCCAGAATGGTGCCTTCCATGGCCTTGCGGTTGACAATGCTCATGCTCTGGTTTGCCAGGAAGTTCAGGCCGTCAAAGTTGCCTTCCAGCGGGTCGATGAACAGATCCTGTGCAGGCTTCTTCACGTCCACGATGGTCTCGAACAT
>OHEV01001134.1_pt1 | contig 11324 bp, 10 predicted proteins | sample 1567331 | NCBI WGS metagenome assembly OHEV01 (sample SAMEA3879561, study PRJEB24766) | human gut metagenome | biome: human-associated habitat; feature: feces | place: USA | collected 1985/1987 | reverse complement strand
AAGAACCACCGGCTATGCCGGTGGGTTTCTCTTTTGTGTCTCTTTGGAAGTAGGCATTTCATGCAAATATTATTTAGGAAAATCGGAATTTATCTGTTTGTTTTTCTTTTTTGTCATAACAAAATCTCATATTAATAAGATTATCATAGAAGATCTTTGTTATTTAATATTTACAGACTTTATTTCACGGTCTCTTCTTTTGCACTTTGTAAATACAGCGATTGCGTAAAATTTATAGTGATAGCCTTAAGATTAGGCTAATTGTTTTGTATTTGGCAATAACTATGAATTTGTGATACAATTTATGTATAAAAAATCCAAGTTTATGGAATAGGGAGAAATAAAAATGAAATTTAGCTACAATGGTCTTTGGAAAATGTTGATAGATAAAAATATGAAGAAAAAAGATTTAATTGATAGAACGGGTATATCTCCAACAACAATATCAAAGATGGTTAGAGGGGATGCAGTATCTCTTACAGTCATCGGAAAAATTTGTGAAGAGCTTGGTTCTGATATTGGAGATTTAATTTGTATTGAAAAAGATGTTAAGGAAGATAAATGGCATTTACGGTAGATATAGATGAGGGGAAATGGAGTAAAGATGTTCTCCAAATTCTTCTTATCGACAGAACAACAAATAGAAATATCATATGGGGAACAGATGATTATGAGCCTTTGGGGAAGGAGTATAATTCGCACTATCCGATTCTGTTTGAGCTTATAACCGGAAAAAATTCAGGTGTTATTCAGCCGAGAATATTAAAAACAAAAGAAAGTCAAGGTAATAGAACAAAGGGGAAAGCGGAAGTTTTTACGCCGAGCTGGGTTTGCAATGCACAAAATAATCTTGTGGATAATGCTTGGTTTGATAGTGAAAATATATTTAACAAAGAAACTGAAAAAGGCTGGGAAACAACTACGAAAAAAATTAAGTTTCCTGATAAAAAGGATAGAACTTGGCAAAAATATGTTGATGAAAGAAGGCTTGAAATCACTTGTGGTGAAGCACCTTATTTAGTTAGTAGATATGATGCAGTTTCAGGAGAACCTTTAGAACTGAAAGATAGAATAGGGATGCTTGACCGGAAGATGAGAGTTGTTGCTGAAACCACAGAAAGCGAAGAGGAATGGATAAAATGGTCTGAAAGAGCTTTTCAGAGTGTATATGGATTTGAATTCCAAGGCGACAGTCTTCTTATCGCAAGGGAAAATCTGCTTGCTTCGTATTGCGATTATATGGAAGACAAGCTACATAGGCAGCCTACAGAAAAAGAACTGATAAATATAGGAAAGATCGTTTCTTGGAATTTATGGCAAATGGACGGCTTGTCATACACAATCCCCTATGAAGAAGCAGTAGATCCTAGAGAACAGATGACTCTGTTTGACCTTCAAGAAAAAGACAAGAAAAGCTTGTGTATTATAAAAGATTGGAGAGCAAAGAGGATTTATACTTTCCAAGACTTGGTAAATAAAGGTGGTAATTAGATGGATAAAATGAAAATAGAAGCAATAGATGTACTTGATAGAATTATAATCGGTCGTGTATATCCTCACGTCTATGCTTTTACGACAAATACAGTGCCGAATTATCTAAAAGTCGGCGATACATATAGATCCGTATCTCAAAGATTAAATGAGTGGAGAGTATTCTTTCCTGAACTTGAAAAACAGTATGAAAATAAAGCTATTATTGATGAAGAAACATATTTTAGAGATTATGCTATTCATCAATTTCTTGAGCAGGACTTGGGAAGAAAACGCCTCAAATCATCCGATTTAGAAGAGGGGATTTATTTTAGCAAAGAGTTTTTTAAAGAAACTCAAACTGCAGATATAGATAAAGCTATAGAGGATATAAAGAGAAACTATAACGATAATACAGGGAAATATGAATATTACAGTTCTAAAAAAAGATTGCCTGAAAGACACCGCTATGAAAGAGGCGAGAAGTGGAATTTAAGACCAAATCAGGCTGATGCGGTAAAAGCTTTTGTAAACGCAGTTAATAGCGGAAGAAAAAATCTTCTGATGTATGCGGTGATGCGTTTTGGCAAATCTTTTACTTCTCTTTGCTGTGCCTTGGAAATCGGTGCAAATGTAGTTCTGGTTGTATCAGCGAAGGCAGATGTAAAAGATGAGTGGAAAAAGACCGTTGAGGGAGCAGGCAACTTTTCTGAGTACATGTTCTTAGACGCCTACGATTTAGCTTCAAACGAAAATGTCATTAAAGAAAATAGGATAGAAAACAAGAAAGTAGTAATATTTTTGACATTGCAAGACTTGCAAGGCAATGCCATTAAAGATAAGCACAAGGAACTTTTCAAAGAACAAATTGATTTGCTCATTGTTGATGAGACTCATTTTGGAGCAAGAGCGGAGTCGTTCGGAAAGATTTTAGAAAATGCAGGATATGAAAAATCCGATAAGACCAATATCAATAAGCTGGATGATGAAAATATTGATGTAAATGTTGCACAAGAAGAACTCAAGCAAATAAATGCAAGGGTTAGACTTCATTTATCAGGTACTCCTTATCGAATTTTAATGAGCAGTGAGTTTGAAAAAGAGGATATTATTTCTTTTGTGCAATTTTCAGATATAGTCAAAGCACAAGAAGAATGGGACAAAAACTATCTGAATAGAGATGATGTAAACGAATGGGATAATCCATATTACGGATTTCCACAAATGGTTAGATTTGCATTTAATCCCAACAAGTCTTCCCGTGAAAAAATGGAAGCTCTTAAAAGAAGCGGAGTTACATTTGCCTTTTCCAAACTATTTGAGCCTGAGTCAATAAAAAAGGATACAAAAAATAATGGACATAAGAAATTCATAAATGAGACTGAGATTTTGGATTTGCTTCAGGTTATAGATGGCAGCAAAGAAGATGAGAATCTACTTGGGTTCTTAGATTATGACAAAATCAAAGAAGGTAAGATGTGCCGCCATATGGTAATGGTACTTCCGTATTGTGCCTCTTGTGATGCTATGGAAGAACTTTTAAGTAAGCGAAAAGATACTTTTAAAAATCTTGGTGAGTATGAAATTATAAATATTTCAGGAGTTGATGCCGCAAAGACATATAAAAAGCCAAGTGACATAAAAAATAAAATCAAGGAATGCGAAGCCTTAAATAAGAAAACCATAACTCTCACGGTCAATAGAATGCTTACAGGTTCTACTGTTGAGCAGTGGGATACTATGCTTTATTTTAAAGACACATCATCTCCACAAGAATATGATCAGTCGATTTTTAGACTACAAAATCAATATATCAGGACATTATCCAGTGCAAATGGATTTATTAAAGAAAACTTAAAACCTCAAACACTACTTGTTGATTTTGATCCTAACAGGCTGTTTAGAATGCAGGAACAAAAATCACTGATTTATAATGTCAACACAGAAGAAAACGGAAATAGCAAGTTAAAGGAAAGAATTGTCGAAGAGCTTAGAATATCTCCTGTCATCATGATGAATCATAATAAAATCAAAGAGGTAGATGCGACTAATATCTTAGAGGCAATTAGTGAATACAACAATCAAAGAAGTGTATCTGACGAAGTCTTGGATATTCCAGTAGATTTGTCAATATTAAATGATGAAACTATTAGGAAAGCCATTGAACAGCAGGCAGAATTCAATTCTAAGCAGGGACTTACAATAGACCCAAACCAAGGAGAAGGTGATGAACTCGATATTGAGGAATCTGATGATGAAGTCGCTAATTCTGAAGAAAATCAAGAAAAACCAGAGAGTAAGGATTACACTGAAGAAAAAGGTGATAAAGAAATAGAGAAATTAGAAGGTCAGATTAAAACATATTACCAGAGGATTTTGTTCTTTTCTTTCTTGACAAAGGATAAAGTGGCTTCTCTTGATGATATTTTAAGCGTGATTGATAAGGATGAAAATATTAGGTTATCTAAGAATTTGTTCTTGGATAAAGGTATCATTGAAAAGATAAGCAAGGTAATGGACCCGTTCAAGCGTAGCAGGCTGGATTATAAGGTACAAAACATCTCAATGCTTGCTTGTGATGAATCGGTTGCACCGCTTACAAGAGCAATGACATCTATCAAAAAATTTAATAGAATGTCTGAATCAGAGGTTATTACGCCATCTAAGGTGTGCGATGAAATGGTTGGCTTATTACCTGAAGAAGGATTAAAAGAGATTGTGTCCAATCAAGATAAATTTCTGGACATTGCGAGTAAATCAGGAGAATACGCAGTTTCTTTATATAAGAGATTGACATCTGATCTTGGATATTCACATGAAGATGTAAAGGATATTATTTACTCTATTCCGACATCATCTATCGCATATGAATTTACGAGAAGGTTCTATGAGATATTAGACATCAATGTTGAAAATATTGCGGCGGGGTTCAATGCGCATGACTTGATTAATGTCAAAAATGATAAGGATGAAGTGGATTATGAAAGGATAAGCAGCCTATTAAGGCAGAAAAGAGGTTTTAGTAAAATCACATTGAGAGATGAAATTAAGGCAGGTGAGAAAATAGTGAAATTCGGAGCAGTAATTGGCAATCCGCCATATCAAAAAGGAATCAGTGAAGAAAAATTAAACTCTTCTTTATCGAAACAGCTTTTTCCGTATTATACAATTTTATCAATGGAGATTACTACAAATATATCTTCATTAATCATACCGGCAAGATGGTTTGCTGGGGATGCTCAAGATAAATCTTTCCTGAAATTAAGAGAGTTTTTCAAAACTAAAGATACGCTTTCTGATTTATACTATTTTGAAGATACGAATAGTATTTTTAATAATGTTGAAATTAAAGGTGGTGTATGCTTCTTCTTATCTTCCTTGAAACATAAAGGGAAACTTAATTTTGTTAAGGTTTCTAACCAAAAAAGAATTTCTACTAAAAGAAATTTGTTTTTAAAGGGTTTAGATATAGTATTAACTGATGAAAAACAATGCAATATATTAGCTAAAGTCAAGAATGAAGATTTTCGTCCATTAACGGAAATCACAAAAGGAAGAAATGCTTTTGGAATAATAGGCAAAAATTCTATTGTAAACGCAGTATCCTCAAAAAACATCTTTGAAAATGCCTGTGAACTAAGATGCAAAGCTAATGAAATCAGGTATATAACAGAAGATAAAGTGACTAAAAACATTGATGCTTTCAATGCCTATAAAGTCTTTATTTCAAAATCTGCTGGAGCACCAAATGTGGACAAAAAAGTTATTGGAGAGCCATATATTGGAGGGATAAAGAGTGCTTGCACTGATTCTTTGATCCCAATAGGAAAATTTGACAATTTGTTTGAGGCTAAGAGTCTGCAAAAGTATATAAAGACAAAATTTTTAAGATATATGGTTTCATTAGTTAAGTCTTCACAAAATACGACACAGATTGTTTACAGATTCGTCCCTATGCAAGATTTTACAAATCATTCTGACATAGACTGGTACAAATCAGTTGCCGATATTGATGAGCAACTATTCGATAAATATCATCTTTCTGTAGAAGAAAGAGAGCATATTAAAAATTCTATAAAGGATATGTAGAGGATTTAGATATGATACAAGATATAGTAGCCAATCTAATTGTTGCATTCATCTCATTTCTTGCAGCAACCATATTCCACAATAGATTAAGACTCAAAGTATGGTTGCAGTCTCTTTTGAGATGGAACAAAACTATAAGGCTGAGCTGTGCATACCTTTTTCAGATAAAACAAGATGGAAAATATCTTTTGATAAAGGGAAATCGAATAGAACAATTTCAGCCAGTTGGTGGGGTTTACAAATACTATAATTCGTTCAACGAACTTAAGTCGAAATTGGAATTAAAAGATGAATCTGAAAGTCATTTTTATGAAAATGGAGATTTGAGATTGATAACAAAAGGAAAATACCTCGTAAAATTTCTTGACTGGTTTGACACAAAGAAAAATAGAGAAATTACAGTGATAAGGGAACTAATTGAAGAATTGCAACCTGCAGAAATATCAATAGGACAACTTATTAAGAATGTGCGAATTGAATACTTAAAAACAGTAAAAGAAGGAATTAAATTTTCTCAGCATTTTCAAATGGATGAACAGAAAATATTTAATATCTATGAGGCAAAAATACCAGTTGATATACTTAATATAGTATTGAATAGTGACAGATATTGTCTTGTTGAGGCGGAAGAAATAGAAAGACTTTGTTGTACGAGGGATGGTCTTTCTAAAAAAATTTCCGAAACAGCGAAGTATATAATTTAGGAGGAATATAATTTGGGAGATATCGTTATCCAAGAAGAAATAAAAAAACTTATTGAAGAGATAGATGTTTCGGATTCTAATTATGAAAAGGCAACTAATAGATATAATTCAATCGCTAATTATATAAAAAAATCTGAACTTGATTCAGATAAACCAGATATATATTTGCAAGGCTCGTTTAAACTTGGAACAGCAATTAAGCCTTTGACGCAAGATGGGGTTTATGATATTGATATAGTTTGTAATTTAACAAAATTAAGACGACAAAATCAATCTCAATTTTCTTTAAAATATGATTTAGGGGAAGTTGTAAAGAGATACTCACAATCTCAATCAATGTCTAACGATCCTGAGGAAAGCAAAAGATGCTGGACATTAAAATATGTTGATGAAGATAATTTTCATATAGACATTTTGCCATCAGTTCCATTGAATGAGAAAGATGATGGATACATAGCTATAACGGATAAAACGAAAAGCAACTATTTTGATGTGTCTTATGACTGGGAAACAAGTAATCCAAAGGGTTATGCTCAATGGTTTAGGGATATTTCGAAGTATTCTATCTATCGAGAAAAAATTGCAAAAAGGTTTTATGCTTCTATTGAGAAGGTTCCTGAATATAAAGTTAAAACACCATTACAAAGGATTGTTCAAATTTTGAAAAGGCACGCAGAGGTGTGTTTTGAGGATGATATTGAGAATAAACCAAGCTCTATTATTATCACAACATTGGCTGCAAAACAGTATCAATCAGCATGTTTATTTAACAATGATTTTTTAGATGTAACAACTTATATTATAGAACACTTAAAAGATGGAATTGAAAACAGGAAGCCCTTGTGTATATAATCCTGTAAATGATGCTGAGGTTCTTTCCGGTAAATGGGATAAAGATGACAGTTATTTTGAAGCTTTTGAAAAATGGTTGCTGCAGCTTGAATCGGACTTTAATATCGGAAGCAAAGATTTGATATATACAGATAAAATTCAATATGTTAAAAGAAGCTTATTTAAGGATAGTAGGAAGCAACTCCCAGTAATCAATGTAAGTGCTATTAGGCATCACCAAAAATCAAAATGGACAGAGTGCTTAATAGAAAATGTTTCTATTAAGGCAAAGTATTTCCGTGATGGATTTAGATGGAAAGAAATAAAAAGTGGAACAGCTCTAAATAAGAATGGGAAGTTACGATTCGAAGTACAAGCTAATGGATTAAGGGATTATGAAATATGGTGGCAAGTTACTAATACTGGAGAAGAAGCTGAAAGAGCAAATGCGTTAAGAGGAGATTTTTATAGTTCAGAATTGGTTGAAGGTAAAAAAGTCAGAAAAGAAAGTACTTTTTACATAGGACATCATTATGTTGAAGCGTATCTAATAAAAAATGGTATTTGCTATGGGAAGAGTTTGCCATTCGAGGTAAATATCGTTGATGGCTTTTCTCTTGATTTTATGAGGAGAAAATAGAAGAAAACTCACCTTCATATTTTTTAATACATATAATAATTTTTAGAACTGGAACTGAGACTGGTAAAAAAATATAAAAACAAGCTTAAATTAGATGAAATTCCAAGCACTCAATAAACTTAAAGCTTTTATTAAACGGTTTTGGATGAAGTGAACAGTAGAAAAAGAAGAGTGAGAATAAGAGCGTTTTCTTTTGAAAGTTTTCTGTATCTAGTAAAGTGATAAGTAAATTTATAATATTTATAAGGGGGAAAGATCGTAAATGAGTTACACAATTTCTTTGTTCTCTGCTAAGACAAAACAGAAAGAACAGCAGTCAGCACAACCCGATTTCTTTGAAAAGGAGGAGAATCTGGAAAAATTCACACCGGAGCAGCAGTCAGCATTGGAAAACCGTTTGTTGAAATATCAGTATAAACCGGTAGGGAATAACAGCGACGGGAAAAGATTTGAACATGCTGATTTTGGAGAAGCGTTTCTGACAGACAGTGCATTGTATTTTTCAACTTCAAATGACTTTGATTGTATTTTTGAAGTGGGAATGACAGCATCTGAATTTACGGATACCGGTGAGTTTGCAAAATATGATGGGCAGGCAGGAGGATGGGAGGGGTGCTCCATATCGAGGAAGTAGCGGTATGTTTGTTCACCCTCCCATAAAATTTGTCGATAATCATAAAAAACAGAAGACAAATCACAGTATATGGAAGGGAGTAAAAATGGGAATAATAGCAAATTATAAATATTTAAGTGATAAAAATCTAAAGGAGCTTAAAGCTTTCTATTCAGAAGAAAATGAAACTTTTGAGGAGACAGAAGAGCAGAATGGGGATGTAGAAATACTCCTTGATTTAGATAAGATGTGGGATGCACTTCATTTCGTGCTTACAGGAGCAAGCAGCAGTGAGCCTATAAAAAACAACCCTTTTAGTGAAGCGGTTGTAGGTGTGTCTTCTATTGAAGGTGTGGAAGAGTTTATATCTTATACAGAAAAGTCGAGGGTTAAAGATATAGTTTTTGCTCTTGATCATTTTGATATAGAAAAAGCTATGGAAAATTTCAGTATGAAAGAATGCAGAAAAGCAAATATATATCCGGACATTTGGGATTATGAAGAAGAAACGGATGAAATAAAAGAAAAACTAATGGATTACTTTCAAAATCTGAAAGACTTCTACAAGAAAATATTAGAAGTGAATGGTAATGTAATGGTCACTATTTGCTGAAAAAGTATAGATAACCCCCGGTTTATCGGGTGAATTGGATAAATCTTATAGATATATCTCTGAAAATATTACAGAGTTTTTAATTCTGCTGAGCATGAAGCAGATGAATTGTTTTCATAGAACTGCTAAGAAATGTATTTGAATGGGCTTTATATTAAATGACAGAGGGGGGATATGATGTTTGTAGATCGAATTGATGGGGTTGACTCCAAAGAAGTGAAAAGAGTTTTTAAAGAATTAATCACTGCCTATATGAACCCTGCATATGGGTCTATGTCTAAAAGGGATTTCGATATATTGCTTTTTATGAAGCTGCAAGATTTAAAGATTATAGAGAAAGATCCTGATTTATATGATATTGTATCCAATTTGAAAGTGACCAGAGCAAAGGCAAGAAATCTGTTATATGAAGCTAAAATGCGGAACTCATCAGAAGAAATGCTGGATAAAGAATTAAAGGAGTTACTGTCTACCCCTATTTTCTTTAAGGAAAATGATAAAATTGCAATTGAAATTAGTAATCCATTATTATCAGATCATTTGAGGTGGAAACTTAAAAGATTGGGATACATTACGGATGGTTCCTTTTCTGCTGAATTGATTAAATTATCAGAGGAAGCTTATATCACAATATTTGAAGATATGATTCCGAATGAATCACGAAAGAAAATAACGGAAGCATTAGTTAAATGTGGTGCAAGAGAAGAATTGGGATTTAAGGGAATACTCTCTTCCATTCTTAAAAAATTAAGTGGGAGAATAGTGGGGAGAGCCGGAGACGAGTTAGTTGATGGGATTTTTAAATATTTAGGTCCTTTAACCAGTGGAAAACTAAAAGAAATATCCAGCGTTTATAAGGATTTTTTTGTAGAACCATAAGGATAAGTAGTGGATTATGCGACTGTTTTTATAAACGTTTTCTTCTCCAACGACTTATAAGTCAAATTATATAATGGGCAGCAGGCTTTATATGAAGAGTGGAAATAACGGTAACCAATGTGTTTCTGTAAAAAAACGGTTGAAAATACAGTATTTTAGAGATTTTACAGGACAAAAACTCCTGTCATATAAATTGTTTGGAAGGTCTTCCATCATCTTGCAGGAATGTTTTTGTAGAGAAATAGTGATCGATAAATTTTTGGAGAAGAGAGAATGTCAAGCTGGAGCGGTATAAGAAAAAAGCTGGAAACGGAATATTTAGCCCCAAGTCTGCGGGAGCATATTCAGTATTATGCAACATCATATAGCAGAAGTCCTGATCATGAGGGACGGGCGGCAATAAGGTATGATGGAAAAGAAATTATCAAAGGATGTTATTACAATAATTGGATAAAAGCAGATTTATTTCCCAAAGATGAAAAATATGAAAAACGCATGAAAGAGGAATTTGCGTTTATGGATGATACAGCCTTACGGTTGGGCATATTTGATCAGCGTTGTTTTTATAATGCCTTTGCAGAATTTGAGCAGCAAGGTATCGAAATGAGTTTGAAGAGTGAAAATTTAATCGTACGGATATTTGCTGTGTTAGATAGGCGGGTTGGTAAAAGAAGGTTAGCTTTAATGAAAGAAACGATAGCAGAAGAACCGGATACATTCCGGGAATTTTATGCCATTCGTATGAGGGCGGAAGGTCTGATATAATCCGGTTTGCACAGATAATAGATAATTGAATATTATATAAAACAAAGCACATAACTTTAAGATTGCAAAACCTTTCAGCTATGTGCTTATTTTATATACGCTCAGGTTTTAAATCGTTCAGAAAGCTTTCTGCTTTTGCGGTGAGGATTTTGTGGATATGATGTCTTCGGAAAACCGGACTTGATCGAGCTCGTCAGATCGTGGGACGTTTATTGATATTGACGGTAATAAGATGGATACGATAAAGTGAAATAGAAAGTTGTCATTCAGAATTTCTAAAAGTTTGTAAGGGCAAGATGCTTAGTCAGAAAGTACAAAAGTATATTAAAGATCATTCTTTCTGTTATATGAATTTATAGTACGCATGGATAGTATATTGTGAAAAAGTTGACAGATGAGGATGAAATCATGTTTTTTGTTTTGGGGGTCATATGTACAAGCTGGAAACTGAAAATTTTTTATTAGAATTGCTGCCTGGAATTCATCAGGATAATTTTCCGTATCCCAAGGCGAATCGTCTTCGGGTTAAAGTGTCAAGTAACTTTTTCTGCGGATTCTATTATGGATATTGATGACATTGTTTTATCTGATTTCGCGGTGAATTTGAATGAGCTTTATGAAACCCTGAGCGGATCAGTAAGACTGGAAGAACCATATGGTATGCACTGCTTTTTAGAATTTGCGGCTGTGACAGGCGGACATATTCGCATTAAAGGGCGG
>OHEV01001124.1_pt1 | contig 11416 bp, 10 predicted proteins | sample 1567331 | NCBI WGS metagenome assembly OHEV01 (sample SAMEA3879561, study PRJEB24766) | human gut metagenome | biome: human-associated habitat; feature: feces | place: USA | collected 1985/1987 | reverse complement strand
AAAACCAATAACGAGGTGATCACTATGAAATTTACAAAAATGCACGGCTGTGGAAATGATTATGTATATGTAAACCTTTTTGAGGAGAAGTTGGATGACCCGGCAAGGGTGTCAATATATGTCAGTGACAGGCATTTTGGAATAGGCTCAGACGGACTAATCACAATAGGTCCGTCAGACAAGGCAGATTTTAGAATGAGGATATATAATGCAGACGGTTCGGAAGCCGAGATGTGCGGAAACGGCATACGCTGCGTGGCGAAATACGTGTATGACCACAAGCTTACAGACAAGACTGAAATATCGGTTGAGACAGGAGCTGGCATCAAGTATCTTACACTATATGTTGAGGAAAATAAGGTATCACAGGTGCGCGTGGATATGGGTGAGCCTATTCTGACGCCTGGGGACATTCCGGTTGTGAAAGCAGACGGAAGTGCTTATGGTGATGACTATAGGGTGATAGATGAACCAATTTCTGCAGGCAATAAAGAGTGGCAAATGACCTGTGTTTCAATGGGAAACCCTCATGCAGTGGTATTTGTTGATGATGTGGCGAACTTTGAGCTTGAGAAATACGGTCCGCTTTTTGAGAATCATAAGATGTTTCCAAAGCGCACCAACACGGAGTTTGTAGAGATACTTTCAAGGAATGAGGCGAAAATGAGAGTATGGGAGAGGGGCAGCGCTGAGACCTGGGCCTGCGGTACAGGAACCTGTGCGACCGTCATGGCATGTATACTCAACAAAAAGACTGACAACAAGGTGCTTGTGCATCTAAGAGGCGGAGATCTGACTATCGAGTATATACCAAAGACCAATCATGTGTTTATGACGGGACCTGCTACTGAGGTCTTCTCAGGAGATATTGATATCATGTAAAGCACAAGTATTGTGCGGTTTGGCGAATGTCTGTGGTTAAATAGTTACAAATCTTTAAGAAACAAAATTAACAGAAAATATATATCAAAAATATAATAAAATATGGGAGAAAATAAAATGAAGCTTGAAAAATTACTTGAAAGAATGGATTATAAATTATTAGCAGGAAGCACAGATATAGAGATTTCCACACTCGTGTATGACTCGCGCAAGGTGGAGAAGGCATCGGTATTTGTGTGCATATCGGGAGCTGTGTCAGATGCACATGATTTTATTCCTGATGTGGTGAAGAAAGGTGCAGCGGCAGTGGTTGTCGAAAAAGATGTGACTCCTATCGAAGGGGTGACATATATTAAGGTAGATAATACAAGGCTTGCACTTGCGTGTATGTCAGCAGCTTATTTTGATTATCCGGCCGAGAAGATAAAGACTATCGGTATTACAGGTACAAAGGGTAAGACCACTACCACATATATGGTAAAGTCAATTCTTGAGTCAGCCGGCATAAAGACAGGACTTATCGGTACAATAGAGTCTATATGTGGTGACAAGAGAATTCCGTCAGCAAATACCACACCTGAGTCATACAGAGTTCAGGAGCTGTTTAAGGAGATGGTGGATGAAGGCCTTGATGCAGTTGTTATGGAAGTGTCATCACAGGCTCTCATGCTTCACAGAGTATCGGGCTTTACATTTGATATTGGTGTATTTACAAATCTTGAGCCTGACCACATCGGAGAGCATGAGCACAAGGATTTTGCAGACTACATGCATTGCAAGAGCCTTTTATTCAGACAGTGCAGGCTTGGTATCTTTAACGGAGATGATGAGCACTTAGAGGGTATTATGAAGGGACACACATGCCAGGTGGAGACTTACGGCTACAAGTCCACAAACAACCTGGTAGCAGAAAATGTTGAGCTTAAAAAGGAGCATGGAGCACTCGGCATTAAATACCATGTATCAGGGCTTTTGGATTTTGATGTGGAGGTCAATGTGCCGGGCAAATTCTCAGTATACAATTCACTAACAGCCATTGCTATCTGCCATCATTTCAATGTGGATAAAAAGGCAATCGGGGAGGCTCTTCATCATGTGAGTGTAAAGGGAAGAATAGAGATTGTTCCTGTTACAAAGAGATATACCCTTATGATTGATTATGCACACAATGCCATGGCACTTGAAAGCCTTCTCACCACTCTTAAGGAGTATGAGCCGGGCAGACTTGTATGTCTGTTTGGCTGTGGCGGAAACAGGGCAAAGTCACGCCGTTATGAGATGGGAGAGGTGTCATCGAGACTTGCAGACCTTACTGTTGTTACATCCGATAATCCAAGAGATGAGGAGCCTATGGACATAATCAATGATATTTTGCAGGGTGTACACAAGGCAGATGGAGAGTATGTGACAATTCCTGACCGTAAGGAGGCTATCAGATACTGCATGGAGAATGCCCAGGATGGTGATATCATAGTGCTTGCAGGAAAAGGGCATGAGGATTATCAGGAGATAAAGGGTGTAAAGCATCACATGGATGAGAGAGAATTAATTGCTGATATAATAAAAGAGAACCCTGACATCAGACTTTAATATTTTAGTATAGGTTAAATAGTTTAGTATAAAATAGTTCAGTAAAATAGTGTATTTGGGAGGTATATATGTCTCTGTTTAAGGGCGCCGGAGTAGCGCTAATTACTCCTTTCAATGAGGATAACAGTGTAAACTATGAAATGCTTAGGACACTGGTGAAAAGGCAGATAGACGGTGGCACTGATGCAATTATCGTGTGTGGCACGACAGGTGAGCCTGCCACAATGACAGAGGAAGAAAAGCTTTCGGTAATAAAATGTGTGGTAGACGAGACAGCCGGGCAGATTCCTGTAATAGCGGGAACAGGTGCCAACTGCACACAAAATGTGATAGATTTCTCACAGAAAGTTGAAAAGCTTGGCGTAGATGGTCTGCTTGTTGTCACACCTTACTACAATAAAGCCACACAGAATGGTCTTTATGCGCACTATGCAGCGATAGCAGGGGCGGTTGGGCTTCCAATCATTATGTACAACGTACCATCGCGCACAGGATGCAATATACTTCCGCAGACTGCGGCAAGGCTTGGCAGGGATTTTGAAAATATAGTAGGAGTCAAGGAAGCGAGTGGCAATATATCGCAGGTTGCAAAGCTAAAGAAGCTGGCAGGAAATGACCTCGATATTTATTCGGGAAACGATGACCAGGTCATCCCAATACTCTCGCTCGGTGGAATCGGTGTGATATCAGTGCTGTCTAATGTAAGGCCGGCTGCAGTGCATGACATGGTAATGGAATACCTGAATGGAAATATTAAATCAGCACTTGATATCCAGCTTAAATACCTGGATTTAATAGAGGCACTGTTTTGTGAGGTAAATCCGATTCCTGTAAAGGCTGCTATGAAGCTTTTGGGATATGATGTGGGAGGACTTCGTCTTCCGCTCACGGAGCTTGAGGAGACAAATCGGGCAAGGCTTAAAGAAAGCATGGAAAGTCTAAAGGAAAATTAGTGGATATAAAAGGATATTAAAGAAAAATTAAAGGATAAATTAACATATGGGAAAACAAAACTGGAAGCCGGGCAATATGCTAAACCCGGTGCCGGCTGTGATGGTGAGTGTTACTGACAAGGCCGGAAATAACAATATAATAACAGTGGCATGGGCGGGGACGGTGTGCACCAATCCGCCTATGCTTTCAATATCTGTAAGACCGGAGCGCTTTTCTTATAACATGATTAAAGAAACCGGAGAGTTTGTGGTTAATCTGACCACCGAGGAGCTGCTTAGAGCCTGCGACTACTGCGGAGTGAAAAGCGGCAGGGATGTGGACAAATTTAAAGAACTGCATCTGACACCGCTTGCGATGCAGCATGTGTCAGCAGTCGGAATATCAGAAAGCCCGGTAAATATTGAGTGCAGGGTAAGAAAAAGCGAGGAGCTCGGCAGCCATACAATGTTTATAGCAGACGTCGTCGGCGTGACAGTGGATGATAAATACATGGATGGGACCGGGAAATTTCATATCAATGATACCGGCCTTGTGATGTATTCGCACGGAGAGTATTTTGGCTTTGGAGATAAGCTCGGAAGCTTCGGCTACTCTGTAAGAAAAACTAAAAAATAATCTATCGAAGCAGCATATCCATGAGGTATGCGTACACATCCTCGTTCTGATTCTTCCAGTTGCTGCAGATGGCCTCGGCCTGCTCCTTTGTGCCGACTGAGAGAGTCAGGTCGATTATGGTGGTGCTCTCTGAGCGCACCTGACAACGTACTGCATATTTGCGGTCAGTTGTCCTGTAATAGTCGGCAAGAATGGAGTTTTCCTGCCTGAACTCGAGCTTGTTGTCCGTAAAGAAGCTCTTTACATCGGACTCAATACCGTCGGTAATTTTGTCTTTAAAGAAACCGAGAGTCTCCTTTCCGGCAGCAGTCAGAGTGTATTGTGTATTGGAATGAGTAGACTTGAAATTAATTAAATCAGCATTTACTAAATCACCGATGACTTCCTGTACACGGAAGTAGTCGGTGTATTCTTTTTCCAAAAAGAAATTGGAAATCTGTGTGTTTGACAGCGGAAAACCCGCTTTGTCGAGCATGTATAAAATTGTCAGCTTATATATGGTAAATGGCTCAGCCATGATTTTCTCCTTTAAAACAAGTTTAATCGTCCCTGATATGTGTCTCGCACTTCAAATCTTTTATTGATTGTGTTTAGAACCCGTTTTTTATCTGTGCTCCAAAGAGGTGCAACAAGTAAAGAACGTGGTCCATCACCGGTCATGCGGTGGATAACCATATCCTTTGGAAGTCTTTCTATACAGTCTACCACAAAATCGCAGTAATCATCCAGCGTAAAAAGCTCAAATGGCTGTTTAATATACATATCAGCCAGTGGTGTGCCCTTTAGCACATGCAGCAGCTGAAGTTTAACTCCGAAAATACCGCTTTTAGCAACAAAATCAACTGATTCAAGCATCATGCCGCGTGTCTCATGAGGAAGCCCGAGTATGAGATGTGCAATAACCTTTATGCCACGGCGTCTAAGCTCATCCGTTACAATGATGAAATCCTCAACACATGTATGTGTATTCATGGCATCAAGAGTAGACCTGTGAATGGTCTGAAGGCCCAGCTCAACCCAGACGGGCTTTATTTTGTTTAATTCTGAGAGCAGATCATAAATTTCAGCAGAAAAACAATCTGTTCTTGTGCCGATGGACAGCACAGCGACAGATGGATCTTCTATAGCCTCATAAAATATGCGCCGCAGATAATCTACCGGAGCATATGTGTTGGTAAAAGCCTGAAAATATGCGATAAAGTGCTCACAGCTGCTCTTTGAAGCAACCTTTTCCTTAGCGGCAGACAGCTGCTCCTTTATGGAAAGGCTGCGGTCCGCCGCAAAATCACCGGATCCACCGGCGCTGCAGTACAGGCATCCAAGCGATGAGAGTGTGCCATCACGGTTTGGACAGGTCATGCCTCCATCTAAAGAGAGCTTGTAGAGCTTTTCACCGAATGTATCGCGGCAGTATCTGTTGAGTGAATAGTATCTCATATTAAATATGTGACTTTACAGCTTCGCTGACAACAGCGGCAACACGAGGGTCAAATGCCTCAGGCATAATAAAATCATCATTTAATTCTTCGTCTGAAACAAGATCGGCCAGTGCTTCTGCGGCAGCAAGCTTCATTTCCTCAGTAATCTGCGTAGCACGTCCTTCTAAGGCACCCTTGAAGATTCCGGGGAATGCAACCACGTTGTTTATCTGGTTTGGAAAATCACTTCTTCCGGTTCCGACCACTCTGGCACCGGCAGCCTTTGCTACATCAGGCATAATCTCAGGAACAGGATTTGCCATGGCAAAAAGGATAGCGTCCTTGTTCATAGAAGAAACCATCTCGGCTGTGACGATATTTGGAGCGGAAACACCTACGAATATGTCAGCACCCTTTAAAGCATCTGCAAGAGTACCCTTTGCGTTTTCAAGGTTTGTAACCTCTGTCATTTTCTGCTGCATCCAGTTGAGGTTTGGATAGTCCTTTCCTATGATGCCTAGACGGTCACACATGGTCACATGTGTAAAGCCGTATGTCAGAAGAAGTTTAGTGATGGCAACACCTGCTGAGCCTGCACCGTTTACAACAACCTTGCAGTCCTCTTTCTTTTTGCCGGTCAGGCGCAGAGAGTTGATGATACCGGCGAGTACAACGATTGCAGTTCCGTGCTGGTCATCGTGGAATACAGGAATATCGAGCATCTCTTTAAGTCTCTCCTCAATCTCAAAGCAGCGCGGAGCAGAAATATCTTCTAAGTTAATTCCGCCAAAGCCCGGTGCGATATTTTTGACTGCAGCAATAATCTCCTCAGTGTCCTGAGTGTCGAGACAGATAGGAACAGCGTTTACGTTGCCAAACTCCTTGAAAAGTACGCATTTACCCTCCATGACAGGCATGGCAGCGTAAGGACCGATGTTTCCAAGACCAAGCACAGCACTTCCGTCTGACACTACGGCAACGGTATTTGCCTTCCAGGTGTATTTGTATGCAGCTTCCTTATCCTCGGCTATGATCTTGCAAGGCTCAGCAACACCGGGGGTGTATGCAATTGCAAGGTCCTCTCTCGAATTAACCTTTGATTTAGCGATGGTTTCGAGTTTTCCGTTCCACTCTTCGTGGCATTTCAGTGCTTTTTCTTTATTATCCATGGTAATTCTCCCTCTAAAAATTCTTTTGAATAATCATAACATTGCAGGTGATTTAAATCAAGTAACTATGCAGATAACCGATTATATAAAAATATGATAAAAAATAAGAAATCGCTTTATATTTTTGAAGAAATGATGTATAATCATTAATTAATGATTCAAAAGTCAATTCAGGCGTTATTTCCCAATAGCTACACATATATATTTGTTAAATAATATTGTTTAGACGAATTGAATAAATACTGTTATCAAATTTAAGGAGAAGACGAAATGGAACAGATGAGAGAAAAATATGAAAGTTTGTCGGCATTTGTGCTTAAGGATCTGGCGAAGGCAAGAGGAATTAAGGGCGTTTCATCACTGAAAAAGGGACAGATTATTGAAAGAATGCTCGAGGAGGATGCAAAAGAGGCTGAGGAGGCTGAGAAAAACGGTACAGCCGAGGAGCGCGCCAACTCTTTTAAAGAGGATTATGCAGCACTCGACAGTGGAGAAGAGGCAGAAGGCATACTTGAGGTAATGCCGGAGGGCTTTGGATTTATCCGCTGTGATAATTATATGCCGGGAGATCATGATATCTATGTGGCACCTGCGCAGATACGCCGCTTCAATTTAAAGACAGGTGATATCATAAAGGGTAATATGAAGGTGAAGTCTGAGCGTGAGAAATTCCAGGCTCTTTTATACCTGACCACTGTCAACGGATATACACCGGATGTAGCACTGAAGCGTACAAGCTTTGAGGATCTTGTGCCTATATTCCCTAATGAGAGACTGCGTCTCGAGAGACCCGGAGCAAGTGTTGCGATGAGAGTTGTAGATCTCATCTCTCCAATAGGAAAGGGACAGCGAGGCATGATCGTTTCACAGCCTAAGGCCGGAAAGACCACATTACTTAAAGAGGTTGCAAAGTCTGTCACTGTAAACAATCCTGAGATGCATCTTATTATTCTCCTTATTGATGAGAGACCGGAGGAGGTTACAGATATCAAGGAGGCTATAGAGGGGGACAATGTCGAGGTAATCTACTCTACATTTGATGAACTTCCTGAGCATCACAAGAGAGTGTCAGAGATGGTAATAGAGAGAGCAAAGCGCCTTGTAGAGCATGGTAATGATGTCATGATACTCCTTGACAGCATAACAAGGCTTGCAAGAGCTTACAATGTGACAGTTCCACCATCAGGCCGTACACTTTCAGGAGGACTTGATCCTGTAGCGCTTCATATGCCAAAGAGATTTTTCGGAGCAGCACGTAATATGAGAAACGGCGGCAGTCTGACAATACTTGCAACAGCCCTTGTTGATACTGGAAGCAAGATGGATGATGTAGTATTTGAGGAGTTCAAGGGAACAGGAAACATGGAGCTTGTGCTCGACAGAAAGCTTTCCGAGAAGAGAATCTTCCCTGCTATAGATATAGTAAAATCAGGAACAAGGCGTGAGGATCTGCTCCTTGATGAGGATGAGCAGGCAGCAGTCGATAATATGCGTAAAGCCTTCAACGGCATGCGCTCTGATGAGGCTGTTGAGAACGTACTCAACATGTTTGCACACACAAAGAGCAACAAGGAATTTGTTAATCTTGTAAAGAAAAACAGAATTTTATAAAAATGTCTTGCAATTGACAGATTCATATGCTACAATAACTAAGCTGTTTATCGGGATGTAAACGGACGCAACGTGTCGCTCTTGCAGCAAGTATCATATGCGGATCGGGCATACGGGTATAAAGAGTGAAGCTAAAGAAATACGATAAGAATATAAAAGAGGTGAAAATCATGAGAGAAGGAATCCATCCAGATTATTATCAGGCAACTGTTACATGTAACTGTGGTAACACATTCGTTACAGGATCTACAAAGCCGGAGATCCACGTAGAGATTTGCTCAAAGTGCCATCCATTCTACACAGGTCAGCAGAAAGCTAACCAGGCTCGTGGACGTATTGAGCAGTTCAATAAGAAATATGGTATGAAATAGAATCATATAGTTACTTGAAAGGTTGAGGTTGCAATATACCTCAACCTTTTTTGGAATATAGAGAGGTTTTATGAAGTATTCAGGTATTGGCGGTCAGGCTGTCATGGAGGGCGTAATGATGCAGAACAAGGACACATACGCCGTAGCCGTGAGGAAGCCTGACCATGAAATAGATGTCAAGGTGTCAAAGCGTAAGAATTCAAAGGCACTTGATGCAGTTAGAAAGATTCCTATTTTAAGAGGTGTGGTGAGCTTTGTCGATTCGCTTTATCTGGGCATGAGCACACTGATGTATTCAGCGTCATTTTTCGAGGACGAGGATGATGAAGGTACCTTGGCTTCAAAGAAAAAGGAAAAGGAAGAAGAACTCACAGCGGAAGAAAAGAAAAAAAGGACTGCCAAAGAAAAGAAACAGGAAAATGCCATGCTTGGAGGTACAGTGGTACTGTCAATTGTCATAGCACTCGCGCTGTTTTTTGCATTGCCGTATTTCCTTTCTGGGCTTTTTAAAAAGGTGATAAGCTCACAGATGCTCATAGCGTTCATAGAGGGTGTTATCAGACTGGCAATATTTCTGGGGTATATAGCAATTATATCGCTGACACCTGATATTAAGCGCACATTTATGTATCACGGCTCTGAGCATAAATGCATCAACTGCATAGAGCACGGGCTTCCGCTTACAGTGGAAAACGTGAGAAAAAGCTCAAAGCATCACAAGCGCTGCGGCACAAGCTTTCTGCTTATAGTAATGCTCATAAGCATATTATTTTTCATGTTTATCCGTGTGGATTCAAAGCCGCTGCAGTTATTGTTACGACTTGTGCTTATTCCTGTAATCGCAGGGGTATCTTATGAGTTTATCAGACTTGCAGGCAGATATGACAATCCGGTTGTCAACATGCTTAGTGTACCGGGGCTTTTAATGCAGCGAATGACCACAAAGGAGCCGGATGATGAAATGATAGAGGTTGGCATCGCATCGGTTGAGGCCGTGTTTGACTGGAAGAAATGGCAGGAGGAAAACAATGTGTGTGCACATTGACCGCCGGATAGAAGGTATATATGACATATAGAGAAGCAATTTTACTTGGGGAAAGCATATTACAAAAAGTAAAGATAGTTGATGCAAAAAACGATGCATGGCTGCTTTTAGCCATGGCATGCAGGATAGATCACACATATTACTATGTGCATATGGATGAGGAAATGTCGCAGGAGCAGATAAGGGAATATCAAGCATTGCTGAGTAAGCGCGCTGAGCGTATTCCGCTCCAGTACATAGTCGGAGAGCAGGAGTTTATGGGACTCAAATTCCGTGTGAACAGCAATGTGCTCATACCGCGTCAGGATACAGAGACTCTTGTAGAGGAAGCACTCAAGGTGATAGAGCCGGGTATGAGAGTGCTTGATATGTGTACAGGAAGCGGCTGCATAATTATAAGCATCTTAAAGAACACGACTAATGTGGACGGTGCAGCCTGTGATATCTCAAAGCAGGCGCTCAATGTGGCAAAGGAAAACGCAAGGCTTAACGGCGTGTTTGTTGATTTTGAGAGAAGCGATCTGTTTGAGCATGTCGATGAGATGTATGATGTGATAGTATCCAATCCACCATATATAAGAAGCGACGAGATACCGCATCTGATGCCGGAGGTGTCGGTATTTGAGCCGCATGAGGCTCTTGACGGCTCTGAGGATGGACTTTTATTTTACAGGCGTATCATAAAGGATTGCAGGGCAAATCTAAAGCCACAGGGCAGGCTGCTTTTTGAGATAGGCTGCGATCAGGGCAGACAGGTGTCGCAGATGATGCAGTTTGCCGGATTTAGCGATGTACATGTGATAAAGGACCTGGCGGGAAACGACAGGGTAGTATCGGGAGTGTATGACAGCAAGGAGGAAAAACATGTTTGATAAGTTAGAAGATCTTATACACCATTATGAAGAGCTGATGAATCTGCTCAGCGAGCCGGATGTGGCAAATGATGCAAACAGATTTAAAAAGCTTATGAAGGAGCAGAGTGACCTTGCTCCTATAGTTGAGACATATAAGAAATATAAAGAGTGCAAGCAGAATATCGAGGATTCACTGGCTATTTTGGATGAGGAATCAGATGAAGAGATGAGAGAGCTCGCAAAGGAAGAGCTTAAGGATTCGAAGGAACAGGTGGAGGAGCTTGAGAAGGAGCTTTTCCGCAGGCGGAAGGATTTTGCGGCATACACAGCAGAGCAGGTACTGGAGGGCATGGTGCATCAGGTTCTGGGAAGAGTTCTTCTCAAAAGTCTTGGCTTAAAGCCGAAGGATAAGGCGGGAGAATGGAGTGACCGGGATGTCCGCCGGATCGCAGACCGCTTCAAACAATGGAAGGTTGGTATTGAGCGGGTCAACGGATTTGATTTTGCACAGGTGACGGCAGGAGGAGTTCTCACAAGCCAGCTTGATCCGGATACCATGGAGGTGCGTAAGCATCCGGGACTTTATATTACGGGAGAGCTTCTGGATGTGGATGGAATTTGTGGGGGATATAATCTCCAGTGGGCATGGACCAGCGGTTATCTCGCAGGAACGGCAGCAGCAGGACGTGTACACTAAATGGGACAGATGAGGGATCAATCCCGGGAATAAAATGTCAGATGCAGAAAATATAATGAGCAGAATAGAGGAGCAACATGATCAAGATTTCACAGATAAAGGTTTCTTTGGACAAAATCTGTCAGAAGGTTCCGGCAGAGCTTGTCAAAAAAGGAATCATCGGAGAGGAAGAAAAACAGATTGTCCGGCGGGCAGCAGCAAAGCAGCTAC
>OHEV01001106.1_pt1 | contig 11542 bp, 6 predicted proteins | sample 1567331 | NCBI WGS metagenome assembly OHEV01 (sample SAMEA3879561, study PRJEB24766) | human gut metagenome | biome: human-associated habitat; feature: feces | place: USA | collected 1985/1987 | reverse complement strand
ACAATTATAGAAACTATGATATAATAAAACAAAATTTTAAAGGAGTGCATTTTTATGGAAGAACAATTAAAAGTTGAATTAGAAAGAATAAAATTGACAAACTATATTTTACAAAAAGTCTAGTAAATTATAAGAGGAAAAAATGGAAGAACTAAAAACAGTAAAACAAGTATTTAGAGATTACAATTCAAATAGCTTCGCTTTAAGCGAGGCTAAAGTTGTATGTGTAAATATATACAAAAAGACCAATGTTTTAGAAATAAAATTAAAAGTGACTTCTTCTATTTTAATGAAAGATTTAGCTGATTTTGAAAAATATTTAGCTAAAAGGTTTAATTTTAAAGATATTGATATAAAAATAGAATCTGATGGAACAGATGAAAATGTAAACAATAAAATTCAGACTGAATGGCCTGACATTGTTGAATATATGGCATATAAACATCCACTAACAAAAGCATTATTAAAAAATAGTGCAATTAGCATAGAAGATAATAGAATAAATGTAAAGTTGGCAATGAAAGGAAAGATGGTATTAGAAGCAAGAGGATTTGAAAAAATATTATCTTCTAAATTAGCGGATTTATATCATAAAAATTATGTAGTTTCTTACCAAGAAGAAATTACACAAGAAATGATAGAACAATATCAAGAACATGCTAGAGAATTAGAAAAACAAGCAATTATGTTAGCACAAAAAGAAGCGATGGAACAAGCTGAAGAAAAAAGACAAGAAAAAGAAAAGAAGATACAAGGTGAATCTGCACCAATACCAGATGCCCCAATGCCTACTGATGCAGATATTCCTTGTGAACCAGAACAAGAAGAAAATTCACCTTTGATTTATGGTAGAAGTTTGAAAATCAAAGAGGAATTATCTAAAGTAATAGATTTGTCGGTTGATAGTGGAAAAGTTTTATTAGATGGAGAAATTTTAAATACAGATTCGAGAGAATTGAAATCAGGTAAATTCTTAGTAACATTTGATTTATATGATGGTTCAAGTACAATTACTTGTAAAGCTTTTGTTGAAGCAGATAAGCATGATGCGGTTATAAAAAGGTTAAAATCAGCCAGTGGAGTTAAAGTAAATGGAACAGCACAATTTGATCCATTTGCGAAAGAATTAGGCGTAATTGCAAATGTAATTATTGAATCAACTGGAATTAAAAGAGAAGTTAGAAAAGATGAAGCAAAAGTTAAAAGAGTTGAACTTCACATGCATACTCAAATGAGCCAAATGGATGGTATGACAGCTGCAAAAGACTTATTGAAACGAGCTGTAAAATGGGGAATGAAGTCAATTGCTATAACAGACCATGGAGTTGTACAAGCATTTCCTGATGCACACAAATACCTAGAAAAAGACCACCCTGATTTGAAAGTTATATATGGAGTTGAAGCATATTTGGCACCAGATAAAACACCATGTGTTTCATTTTCAAAAAATCAACCTTTAGATGATACTACATATTGCGTTTTGGACTTAGAAACAACAGGTTTCTCATTTAGAACAGAAAAAATCACAGAAATTGGTATAATGAAGGTTAGAAATGGAGAAGTTATTGATGAACTTAGTACATTTGTAAACCCAGAAAAACCAATACCACAAAGAGTAGTAGAAGTTACTAATATTACTGACGATATGGTAAAAGATGCTCCTAAAATTGAAGAAATATTACCAAAAGTTATAGAATTTGTTGGAGATAGTGTTCTTGTAGCACACAATGCAGACTTTGATATAGGATTTTTGAAATATAACTGCACATTATTAGGATTAAAACTAGGAAATACATATTTAGATACACTAAGATTAGCAAAAGATTTATTTCCAGAATATAAAAAGTATAAGTTGGGAATTATTGCAGAAAATTTAGGAATAAAAGTAGATGTAGCACATAGAGCATTAGATGATGTTGATACAACAGTAAAAGTATTAAATGTAATGTTTGATATGCTTAGAGAAAAAGGTGTTAAAACTTTAGATGATATAGATGAAAAGTTAAGCGGAAAAGCAGATTATAAATCACTTCCAACATATCATGCTATTATATTGGCAAAAGACTATGTTGGACTTAGAAATTTATATAAATTAATATCTGTTTCGCACTTACATTATTTTTATAAAAAACCTCGTATATTAAAATCATTGTATAAAAAATATTCTGAAGGTTTAATACTTGGAAGTGCTTGTGAGCAAGGAGAAATATATAGAGCCATAATTGCCGGTAAAACAGATGAAGAAATAGAAGAAATAGCAGCAGATTATGATTATTTAGAGATTCAACCTCTTGGAAATAATATGTTTATGGTTAGAAATGAAACAGTAAAAAGTGTAGAAGACTTAAAAGATATTAACCGTAAAATAGTTGCTCTTGGTGAAAAACTACAAAAACCAGTTGTAGCAACATGTGATGTTCATTTTATGGACCCACAAGATGAAATTTACCGTAGAATATTGATGGCTGGACAAGGGTATGATGATGCAGATGACCAAGCACCATTATATTTAAGAACAACTGAAGAAATGCTAAAAGAATTCGACTATTTAGGAGAAGAAAAAGCGTATGAAGTTGTTGTAACTAATACAAACAAAATATCTGATATGTGTGAGAAAATAAGCCCAATTTCACCTGAAAAGTGTCCGCCACACATTGATGGTTGTGAAGAAACAATAAAAAATATAGCATATAGTAAAGCACATGAATTATATGGAGATCCATTACCAGAAATAGTACAAGCAAGACTAGATAAAGAATTACATTCTATTATTACAAATGGGTTCTCAGTTATGTACATTATTGCACAAAAGTTAGTATGGAAATCTAATGAGGATGGATATATAGTAGGTTCAAGAGGTTCTGTTGGTTCATCTTTTGTTGCAAATATGACAGGTATTACAGAAGTAAATTCACTTCCACCACATTATAGATGTCCTAAATGTAAATATTCAGATTTTACAGATTATGGAGTGAAAAATGGATTTGACTTACCTGATAAGACTTGTCCAAATTGTGGAGAAAAATTAGCAAAAGATGGAATGGATATTCCATTTGAAACTTTCTTAGGATTTGATGGAGATAAAGAGCCTGATATTGACTTAAACTTCTCAGGAGAATATCAAGCAAAGGCTCATAGATATACAGAAGTAATATTTGGAAAAGGAACAACATTTAAGGCTGGTACAGTTGGTACAGTAGCTGATAAAACAGCTTATGGATATGTAAAAAAATATTATGAAGAAAAAGGTATACCTATTAGTAATGCAGAAGTAGTAAGACTTTCACAAGGGTGCACAGGAATTAAAAGGACAACTGGCCAACATCCAGGTGGAATTATAGTTGTACCAAAAGGCAGAGAAATATATGAATTCACACCAGTACAACATCCGGCAGATGACCCTAATTCAGATATTATAACAACACACTTTGATTATCACTCAATTGACCAAAACTTATTAAAACTAGATATACTAGGCCATGATGACCCTACAATGATTCGTATGTTATTTGATTTAACTGGAATTGACCCAACTAAAGTACCTTTGGATGACAAAGACACTATGTCAATATTTAGTTCAACAAAAATATTAGGTGTAACACCAGAACAAATACATTCAGAAGTAGGAACATTTGGCATACCAGAGTTCGGAACAAAGTTCGTAAGAGGAATGCTAGTTGATACAAAACCAACAACATTTAATGAATTGATAAGTATATCAGGACTTTCACATGGTACTGATGTATGGTTAAATAATGGACAAGAACTTGTTAATCAAGGAATTGTTACATTAAGTGAGGCAATAGGTTGTAGAGATGATATTATGCTTTATTTAATAAAAAAAGGATTGCCACCAAAGCCAGCATTCAAAATAATGGAGTTTGTTCGTAAAGGAAAAGCTTCAAAAGATCCAGAAAAATGGAAAGAACATGAAGCAATGATGAGAGAATACAACATACCTGAATGGTATATTGGTTCTTGCCAAAAAATTAAGTACATGTTCCCTAAAGCACATGCTGCAGCTTATGTTACAAATGCCTTCCGCATTGCATGGTTTAAAGTACATAAACCAGCAGCATATTACACAGCATTTTATACAATTCGTGCAGACGAGTTTGATAGTGATATTATGTGTTATGGTGTAGAAAAAGTAAAAAATAAAATGAAAGAAATTGACTTACAAGGAAATAGTGCTTCAACTAAAGATAAGAATATGTATGCAATCTTAGAGTTAGTATTAGAAATGTATGAAAGAGGAATTACATTCTTGCCAATTGATTTGTATAAGAGTCATGCAACAAAATTTATAATGGAATCAGATACAGAGATAAGACCTCCATTAAACAGCATTCCTGGACTAGGAACTGTAGCTGCAGAAGGAATAGATACTGCGAAGAAAGATGGAAAATTTATGTCTATAGATGATATGAAGATTCGTTCAAAAATTGGTACATCTGTTATTGAAATGTTACAAAAAGTTGGATGCTTGAAGGGTATGAGTCAGAGTAACCAATTAAGCCTTTTCGGGTGAATTTTAAAAATAATTGGCATCTTACTGCGTCAAAAAGTATTCAAAACGCGGTTACAACCAAAAGGTTGCGCCCTTGCTTTTTGAATACTTCTTTCCTTGTAATATACTAATTCTTTTTAAAATTCAAAATGTTTAGTTAATTAGGTGTGATAACTGAGAGGAGAGAGCCGTGAAATTAGAAGAGCTAATTGATGTTAAGTATATAGTTATTTATTTGATTGCAATAAATTTGATTACATTTTTTGCGATGTGGCTTGATAAATGGAAAGCTAAAAGAGGCAAGTGGAGAATACCAGAAAATACTTTGCTAGTGTTAGTTTTAATGGGCGGTGGTATAGGAGGTATTGCCGGAATGTATACATTTCGACATAAAACTCAGAAGGCTAAATTTGAAATTGGTTTTCCTGTAATTTTAATATGTGAAATTCTTTTAATAATATTGATTTGTACGTAAAGTAAAAGCAATGTATTTCTAAAAACATAGAAATATGTTGCTTTTTATTTCGAAGTTGAAAGAATCAAATACAAATGGAATATACTGGGAACGCACAAAAAACAATTTGACAATATACGACAAATAAATTGTTACCATAAAATAATAACGCATAAAAAGTAAAAGTTATCCACAAAAAAACACAACTATTTACAGTTATTCACAAAGTTTTCAACATTTTCCACAACACTGTGGAAAATGTTTTCTGTAAACTCATTGGAATAATTATGTAACACATATTGCCTTTTTGTAATAATATAGTCGAACTTTATAATATAATGTAGAAAAGTATACAAATTTTGATTTACTTTAATATTATGTAACACTTGACACATTCGAACTTATGTTTTATAATTAATGCGTTATTGATGAATAATAATTTATGCATAGTACAGTATATATAGGGGGCTTTTAAATGCAAAATAGCATTATTATTAAGGGTGCAAAAGAACATAATTTAAAAGATATAAATATAGAAATTCCAAGAGATAAATTAGTGGTAATTACAGGGCTTTCAGGCTCTGGTAAATCTTCATTAGCATTTGATACTTTGTATGCAGAAGGTCAAAGAAGATATGTAGAAAGTTTATCATCTTATGCTAGACAATTTTTAGGGCTAATGGAAAAACCAGATGTTGAATCAATTGAAGGCTTATCACCAGCAATTTCAATAGACCAAAAAACTACATCTAGAAATCCACGTTCAACAGTTGGAACAGTTACAGAAATATATGATTATATTCGTTTATTATATGCACGTATAGGTGTACCATATTGTCCAAACTGTGGTAAGAAAATTGAAAAACAAACTATTGATCAAATTATAGATAGTGTTATGAGTTTAGAAGAAGGTACTAGAATTCAAGTTTTAGCACCTGTTGTTCGTGGAAAAAAAGGTGAATATACAAAACTATTACAAGACTTTCAAAAAGAAGGTTTTGTTCGTGTACGTGTTGATGGTGAAGTTTATGAATTAACAGACGACATAGAAATTGATAGAAAGAAGAAACATAATATAGAGCTAGTAGTTGATAGATTAGTTGTAAAAGAGGAAATCAGAACAAGACTAACAGAATCGGTCGAAACTGCTTTAAAATATGCAAATAACTTAGTTGTAATAGATATTCCAGGGGATAAGGAAATTTTATATAGTCAAAACTATGCTTGTCCAGATTGTAATATAAGCATAGAAGAACTAACACCAAGAATGTTTTCTTTTAATAATCCATTTGGGGCTTGTCCAACTTGTACAGGTATTGGTTACCTGATGAAAATGGACGAAGATTTGATTGTACCTGACAAAAACAAAACTTTATATGATGGAATCAAAGCTTTTGGAGCCAGCACTATGAAAAAAGGCGATACAATGGCAAAAATGTATTTTGAAAGTATTGCTAAACATTATGGAGTAGAAATAAAAGATGTACCTATTAAAAAATTGCCAAGATGGTTCTTAGAGAAAATTTTATATGGTACAGGTGATGAAGCAATTGATTTTGAATATACATCTTATGCCGGAACAAGAAAATTTACAAGTCCATTTGAAGGTGTTTTGCCAACATTAGATAGAAGGTATAATGAAACAAAATCTCAAGGTATGAGAGACTTTTATGAAATGTACATGAGTGAAAGTGCATGTCAAACTTGTCATGGAGCAAGACTAAAAAAAGAGAGCTTATCTGTAAAAGTTGGAGATAAGAATATAAATGAATTAACAGATATGTCTATTGATAAAATAAAAGATTTCTTAAATTCATTACAATTAAACAACAAAGACAAAATGATTGCAGATCAAATACTAAAAGAATTAAATAAACGTTTACAATTTTTACTTGATGTTGGGTTAGAGTATTTAACATTATCTAGAAGTGCAGGAAGTTTATCAGGTGGTGAAGCACAACGTATTCGTTTAGCCACTCAAATTGGTTCAGGACTAACAGGAGTGTTATATATATTAGACGAACCAAGTATTGGGTTACATCAAAGAGATAATGAAAAGCTATTAGCAACACTTAGAAAATTAAGAGATTTAGGAAATACTGTTTTAGTTGTTGAGCATGATGAAGATACTATGTATGCAGCAGACCAAATTATAGATATTGGACCAGGTGCAGGGGTGCATGGTGGAAAAGTAATTGCACAAGGTACTGCTGAAGAAATTAAATTAGTTCCAGAATCTATTACAGGACAATATTTAAGTGGTAAAAAACAAATTTTAGTACCTAAAAAAAGAAGAAAATCTAATGGTAAGGCAATTGAAGTCAAAGGAGCAACAGAACATAACTTGAAAAACATAAATGTAAAATTTCCATTAGGACAATTTATTTGTGTTACAGGTGTTTCAGGTTCAGGAAAGAGTACACTTGTTAATGAAATATTATATAAAACTGTAGCTAAAGAAATATATGGTTCAAATGAAAAACCAGGAAAATGCAAAGAAATAAAAGGACTAGAAAATGTTGATAAAATTATAAATATTGATCAATCACCAATAGGAAGAACTCCACGTTCAAACCCAGCAACATATACAGGAGTGTTTGATGTTATTAGAGACATTTTTGCAGCAACACAAGAGGCTAAAATGAGAGGATATGACAAAGGAAGATTTAGTTTTAATGTTGCAGGTGGTAGATGTGAGGCATGTTCGGGAGATGGTGTTTTAAAAATTGAAATGCATTTTTTACCAGATATATATGTACCATGTGAAGTATGTAAAGGAAAGAGGTATAATAGAGAAACACTTGAAGTTAAATATAAAGGTAAAACTATTAGTGATGTTCTTGATATGACTGTGGAAGAAGCTTTGAAGTTTTTTGAAAACATACCTAAAATCAAATCAAAAATTCAAACTTTATATGATGTTGGACTTGGATATATCAAGTTAGGACAACCTTCAACTACTTTATCAGGTGGAGAAGCACAACGTGTTAAACTAGCAACAGAATTATCTAAAAAGGCAACAGGAAAAACATTATATATTTTAGATGAGCCTACAACAGGACTTCATATTGCAGATGTTCATAAATTAATTGATATTTTACAAAGGTTAGTTGATACAGGAAATAGTATAATTGTAATCGAACACAATTTAGACCTTATAAAAACAGCTGATTACATTATAGACTTAGGACCAGAAGGCGGAGAAAAAGGTGGACAAATAATTGCAGTAGGAACGCCAGAACAAATTACAAGAAATGATCAAAGTTATACAGGAAAATTTTTAAAAAAATACTTGCATTTCAAAAGGCATTATACTATAATAACACTTGCGTTGCAAATGAAGTATTAAAACAACAAAAGATACGGACCGCTAGCTCAGTTGGTAGAGCACCTGACTCTTAATCAGGGTGTCCAGGGTTCGAACCCCTGAAGGCGCACTCGGAAGTCCCAAGCTAAGCTATGCGCTGGTTTAGGGCTTTTATTTTGTGCGAAAGGCAAAGTAAGGCACAGTATACTGGCACATCAGATACAGATAATGAGCAAGATAATATAAAGCTTCACAGAGGAGTTTACTCACCTGTGGAGCTTTATTTAGATATTGAAATTAACTATTTTAAGGATATTTCTTCTGGTTTTATAAGCAGTCTGAATGGTGGAATATCAAGAGCATATGCAATAGAAAATAAAAGATCCAATGATATTGCGGTCTTTTTATTAGGAGCTTCAATATTACTTATATGTGTACGGCTTACATTTGTTTTTTCAGCGAGCTGAAGTTGCGTAAGTCCTTTTATTCTTCTGTAATAGGCGATGTTAAGACCTAGAATTCTGTAATCTTCATTAAAATTCATTATTTTCCCTCCTAAACTTTAATTATAAGGTAAATAGAAAATTAATAAACAAACCAAACATACATTAATGCAAACCTACAGAATGCAAAATATAACCGTAAGTGTTATTCTAAATATAAAGAATTATTCTTTAATATAGGTTTTGAGGTGTTAATATGACAGTAAAGGAAATTATTGAAAATGAAAATCATGAAAGGGAATTTAACAGTCCATTTGGAAGCATAAAAGTAAGTCCTGAAAAGAATTTATATGCAGTATTAAGAAAAAAATATGCTGTGCAGGCACAAAAATCAATGGAACAGTTTATAGAGTTTTATAAAGAATATAGTGGCTGTACAGACCTCTATGCGCATTGCGAAAGAGATTTTCAGAGAGCAGTATCCAATTCGGTAGATGAAATTAAAAAAGATTTAATTTCAATGGGTGTATATGATTATGATTACGATATTATTTATAAGAAAATTGCTGAACTGGGATGCCTGGATGAATTCTATTCAGTTCATGATGATTTAACGAAACAGATTGATGTAATAAGTGGAACACTTGAACAGAACAGGCAGTATAGGGAAGAACGAAAAGAAAACCGTAGCCGATGGGAAGTAACAACATTTGGTGGAGACTGGGGGGATGCAGTTGAGGATCAGGCAGAAGCATTTGGAATGAATCTTCTTGAAGGAGGAATCCATTCATTGGTAAATTGGGCTGGAAATAAGCTTGATGAAAAAGAAGCAGAGAAAAAACTTGCGGCACTGTTTGAAAAAAACAGTACGAAATCAAATTATGTAAAAGCCGTATATAATTGTGCGTTTTCTTTCCATCTGGGGCTTATAGCAATGTTGAAAGAATGTGGCATTACAACAGAATGGGGAATGCAGGTTGATGAAGATGTTGAAAAGGGAAAGCGAATGTTAAATAATCTTGCTTCAGGAGCTATACCTAAGGAGGCGGAGATGGATATATATCAAAAAACATTTGATGGTATGTGTTATTCAGAAGATATCTATATTCATTTAATAAAAAAATTTGGAGATGAGGATGGCAGCATTAAGGCACTTGCAGACTATTTTGGAGTTGATTTACATGGAGCAAAGGACCATATTGCGCTTGAGTTCGTAAAGGAACATGAGGGAGAAACAGAAGAAGATGCATATAAGGCAAAAAAACAATTAATTGATTATTGTAATGATATTAAACTTGATGTTTCAGATGATTTGGAATGTATATCATACATTGATAATGTTATTCAGAATTTTGATATAAAGTATCGTACTGTAGATGGAATTATATGTAAAACCAGAGAAGGTGCAGATTTAGCAAGAAAAGAATTGCCTGAAATTCAAAAATTCATGTCTGATATAAGAGAACCTCTAGAAAGTGATTTGTTGGATTACGAAGAAAACATTAAGAAAAAAATTATTGAGATAAAAGAAAAATTCAGTTCAGAACTTGTAGAAAAAAATGTTGCCCGTATGGATTTGTATCTTGCAAAATTTGATGAACAGTTTTGCACACCGGGTATCATGAAAAAACTTGATAGAAAAGAAGCGGGAAAGAAACGTATGATTAAACTGCTAAAAGGTTATAATTACGTTTCAAAAGCGGATATTATTAATATGGAAAAGTATGCAAATGATTTACTACCAAAAGTAGGCCTGAGCAGGGATGAAGCAATAGAGTCATATGATTATATAAAGGAATGTAAATCAAAATATGCTCTCAACTATATTAAGTCCAATCATGGAAATACAGAAGATGATGCTAAAAAGGCAGAACAGGATTTAATTGCATTGTTCAGGGAACTGGAGATGGACGATTATGAAAATCAGGATGCATATATTTATATAAAAAAATATCAGCAGGATCTTGATAGAATATACAGAACTGTCGACGGCGTTGAATGTTCAACAAGAGAAGGTGCAGATCTTGCAAGAACTGAATTAGAAGAGTTTAATCAAAAAGTAAAAGCTCCGGCACCAGACGATTTGGTTCCATACGAAACGGAACTTTTGCACTTAAAAGCAGAGTTTGAAGAAAAATTTTCATCCGAAATCAAACAAAAATGTATTGCTAAAATTGAAAAATATCTTGCTGACTTTAATAAACAGTTCTGCTCCATGGGGTTATTAAAATCAGGAACAAGAGAACAGGCAGCAGATGATAAGGCCTTGAAAATTATTAAGCAGATGGATTGCTCCTCAGAAGAGTTGATTGAAAAAGCGTATGAAAAATTAGATGAGTATCTGCCGCTTGTGGGAATAACAAGAGAACAGGCTATAAAAACAGTTGAATATCTTGAAAAGCAGAGAAAACGGTGCAACAAAGGTGGTAGCGCATTTACTAAGATGAGTGGTTTGTTTAAGAAAAAATAAAAAACTAAGGAATGAATGAAATATGAATAAGTTTTTTAAAGTCGTTAATCTATTTTTATTGGTTTTGTTGTTGACTATGATGACAGGATGTTCAAGTAAGAGTCCTGAAAGTTATGTAAGTGATTATCTAAAGCTTGAAGTTATACGAGATAAAGTAGATAGTATAGAGACTACATATTATGATAGTAAGTATGAATTGAAAAAAGAAATAAAACAAGTAATAAAAGATATAAAAAAAATAGAACTAGAAACAAAGGAAGGTAAGAAATTTAAAAAATGTGCTATAAAATTGTGTAAAAAAATAAGATATTATGGTTCAAAATATTACAATGATGATCCAATACTCGCAAATATGAAT
>OHEV01001102.1_pt1 | contig 11603 bp, 9 predicted proteins | sample 1567331 | NCBI WGS metagenome assembly OHEV01 (sample SAMEA3879561, study PRJEB24766) | human gut metagenome | biome: human-associated habitat; feature: feces | place: USA | collected 1985/1987 | reverse complement strand
AATATGATTGACATCGGCGTTAAAAACCACGATGTAAAATATATTGCTATTTTTGGTGCAGTTGTAGTTGCCCTAAATATTGTGGGCATCGTTTGTGCTGTCTTTTGTCAAAAGTTTTCAGCACGCGCCTCCGCCGGCATTGCATATGAGATGCGAAAAAGCCTTTATGCTCATATCAACACATTCTCGCATCAAGAACTCGACAAGTTTGGAACAGCAACTTTAAACAACCGCATCACCCATGACGTTTCTCGCGTGCGCCAAGCAATCAGCGGATTTTTAAGACTTGTTATGCGCGCACCTTTTATGTTGATTGGCTCAATCATTATGGCGATGATTATCGACCTTAAACTTTCACTTCTGTTTTTGGTTGTTGCTCCACTTGTAACTTGCGTTGTTGTGCTTATTTTAAAAATCACCGAACCACTTTATGACAAGTCGCAAAAGAACCTCGATAAAGTTTCAGAAATCACACGCGAAAACTTGCAAGGAACAAGAGTTGTTCGCGCTTTCAACAAACAAAGCCATGAAGAAGAACGTTTTCAGGCTGCATCGCTTAAACTTCGCAAATCATCAACAAAAGTCACAAACATTTCAGCGCTTATGATGCCTTTAACAGGAACAATCATCAACTTTGCAATTATCGCTGTTATTTGGTTTGGCGGCTTGCAAGTAAACAGCGGAATTTTGACACAAGGTCAAATTATCGCTTTTGTAAATTATTTGACACAACTTTCAATGGCGCTTATTTCAATCGCAAATTATACAGTCGCTTTCATCAAGGCTTCAAACTGCGCAAAGCGTATAAATGAAGTTTTTGACACACACCCTAGTGTACCCGAAACAAATCACGATCCGTTAAACATAATTCAAGACAAAAAAGTTCCTAAAGTTGAATTTAGAAATGTTTCGTTTGCCTATTCAGGAGCAGCAAAAAATGCAGTAAACAATCTCAATTTAGTTGTTATGCCAGGGCAAACAATCGGAATCATCGGCGGGACAGGCAGCGGAAAAAGCAGCATAGTCAATCTCATCCCCCGCTTTTATGACGCTACCGAAGGCAGTGTTTATATTGACGGAGTTGATGTAAAGAATTATTCCTTCCACGAATTGCGTTCTAAAATGGGGATTGTCCCACAAAAGGCAGTTTTGTTTAAAGGCAGTCTTAGAGAAAACTTGAAATGGCGCAAGAGAGACGCAACCGCCGAAGAAATAACGAAAGCGATAAAAATTTCACAAAGCGATGAGTTTGTAAACGAACTCAGTGGCAAATATGATTACAGAATCCAAGCCGGTGGAAAAAATCTTTCTGGCGGACAGAGACAACGTCTAACCATAGCAAGAGCATTGGTAGGTGACCCTGAAATTCTGATTTTAGACGACAGCGCAAGCGCTCTAGATTTTGCGACAGATGCAAGTTTGCGCAAAGCAATTAAAAACGATATCGACTCAACTGTGTTTTTAGTTTCACAAAGGGCAAACACCGTTAAAAATGCCGACCAAATTGTCGTGCTTGAAAACGGCAACATCGTGGGCATTGGCAAACACAAAGAATTAATAGACTCTTGCCCTGTTTATAAAGAAATTTACGATTCTCAAACTAAATAAGAGGAAAAATGGCGGAAGAAAACAAAAACAAAACTCAAGAGCAAAAGGATTATCGAAAGCTTAAAAAAGCGATAGCATCGCTTCCAAAGCCTGCTTTCAACAACCCTGAAAAAGTGCAGCCAAAAGTAAATGTTCCAACGGCTGTGCCTGGCTCTTTAATGCAAGAGTCGACCAAGCTCACCTCTGCAGAAGACATGCGCACAAAACCTACTGATTCTGGAATCATCTTGGACAGCGGTGGTAAAAAGATTGAACGCGTTGCAAATGTTAAGCTTCAAAAGAAACGACACATCACCACTCGCGTTCTTAAATACATTGGCAAAAATTGGTGGCTGCTTGCAATATCTATTTTCTGCGGACTTGCCAACTCAGTATTCGAAATCGGCATTCCTCTTATCACTGGAAGTGCAATTGACCATATTGTCGGTCAAGGCAATGTCGATTTTGCTATGGTTGGTAAACATCTTATCGCTTTGATAGTCTGCATAATTGGTTATGTCGTTTTGAAATGGCTGACAACAAAAACGGCAAACGACCTTTCCTATCGCATTGAGCAACAGATGCACAATGACATCTTCAACAAATTCAATCGTGTTCCGCTAAAAATCATCGATGCGTCAAGCCATGGCGACTTGCAATCCAGAATGATTAACGACGTTGATGCAATCACAGACGGATTTATCGAAGGTCTTACAACTTTCTTTGACTGCATTTCATCAATTGTATTTACACTGGCATTTATGTTCAAGCTTAACGTGCCAATATCTGTAGTGATTGTATGCGTGACTCCATTATCAGTTATCGTTTCATCAATAATCATCAAAAAAACACACGATTTATTTAAGATTCAGGCAAAAGAACTGGGCGAACTGTCTGGAACGCTTGTCGAAATGATCGGAAATCAAAAAATCGTTAAGGCGTTTGAGTATGAAGACCGTTCTATCGAAAAATTTGATAAAATCAACTCAAAACTTAGAAACAGCAACGAAAAAGCATCTTATTATTCTTCACTAACTGGGCCTGTCTCACGTTTCGTAAATGGTATTTTGTATGCTATCGTAGCGATCATGGGCTGTTTATTTGCAATAAAAGGTCAACTATCAATCGGAAGTATTTCAGTTTTGCTTTCATATGCAAACAAATATTCACGCCCTTTCAACGACATCGCAGATGTGTTTGCAGACTTGCAAGCCGCGTATGCTTCGGCAGCGAGAGTATTCTCCGTTCTGGATATTCCAAATGAATCAAGTGATGCTTTTCTTCCTGAAATTAAACATTGCACGGGCAGAGTCAAATTCGATCATGTAGACTTTTCATACTTGCCTGATAAAAAACTTATAACAGATTTAAATCTTGCCGTAACCAAGGGGCAAAAAATTGCCATCGTCGGCCCTACCGGCTGCGGAAAATCAACCCTTATCAATTTGCTAATGCGTTTTTATGACGTCAACAAAGGCAAAATTGAAATCAGCGGTCACGACATTAGACAAATTACCCGTGCAAGCCTAAGAAGCCACTTTGGAATGGTTCTTCAAGAAACTTGGCTGTTCAGCGCAAGCATCCGCGACAATATCGCGTATGGAAAACCTGATGCAACCGACAAAGAAATACGAAATGCTGCTAAAAAGGCGGGCGCGGACTTCTTTATTCAAACCATGCCTGACGGCTACAACACAATCATAAATGAAAACGGAGACAACCTGTCTCAAGGACAAAAACAACTGCTTTGTATCGCCCGTTTAATGCTTGTAAGACCACCAATGCTAATCTTAGACGAGGCAACCAGCAACATCGACACGCGCACAGAACTTGAAATTCAAGCCGCATTCAACAAGATGATGAAAGGTAAAACAAGTTTCGTTGTCGCACACCGACTTTCAACCATTACCTCATCTGATGTGATTTTAGTTATGAACAAAGGCAACATCATCGAACAAGGCTCGCACGAAGAGCTTATGGCAAAAAAAGGATTCTACTTTAATCTCTATAATTCTCAATTCAGCAACTACTAATCATTTGACATATGCCTCAAAAAAAGTTATGATTGCTATATCATAAAGGAGGAATTATGAAAAAATCATTAAAAATCGCTTTGTCATCACTCGCATTAGTGCCATGCGCTTTCCTTTTCGTAGGATGCGGACAAGACCAACTTGCAACTGAGGCAAAAGTAAATACAACAGGAAACTATCAAGCAGCAAGCCAACAACAATTTGACACTTATGTGGCAAAAGACGGCGTAAACGTTTCGTTAAACGGCTATCGTTTCACAATGAAAACAACAGCATCATCTTCTTTGCAAGGAAGCGTTGAAACAACCACAAACGGAATCATCAAAAAGACTGCCAACGGCGGAGTTGAAGCCGCATTTAAAGTTACCGCAGGCAGCCAGACTCAAATGTCAATGTATATTAAAGACGGATATGTTTACATGGAAGCAGAATCCTATGGAAACACAATTAAAACAAAAACAAAAATGGATGTTGATAAAGATTTCTTAGAAGACCTTGGTCAAACAGGCGTTGGCGATGTTCAAGAAATTATGGATTCTCTTAAAAAGATGGGAAAACTTGACATTCAATGCTCTGTTGAAGGAAATCATGTAAAATATCATTTCTCAACTGACGAAGCCGATCTTTCACTACTTTTAGACGTTACAACAAAAGTGCTTGGAAGTAACTTTAACTGCTACTTTGTGTTTGACAACAATATGCTCACTGGTGCAAAACTTACTTTCAACTATAAAACGAGTAGCTTCGAACAACTTGGCGACGCATCAATCTCATCAGACATCACAATGGAAAAATTTGATGGCAAAATCAACTTCCCTAAGCTTGATGGATATACTGAAGCAAGCCTTTAATTAAACCAATCTTACCAAAAAAATTCAATATAAAATGTCAAAAAAACTTCATTCTGAATAGATAAAAAGGATGAAGTTTTTTTTACAGGCTTTTTCATACGCAACCCATAGCATTTGGAAGGACAAAACAAGCAATTGTGAAATTTTTGCCGCAGCAAAAAAGGCATATTCGTCCCTGCAACAAAATTGCACCAAAAGCAGGCACTTTTTTCGGCTGGCAGGGCAAAGCGGAAGCGGAAAAACATCGCAGCTGTTTGCAAGCCACAACGCTATTTTTGAAAAATCACGAATAAAACCTATGCACATCGCCGTTAGAAATTTTGCTCGCTTTCACCCCGATTTTGAAAAGCTTAAAAATTCTTCAAACTTTCGCGAAGCGACAAACGGCTTTGCACTAAAAGTTTTGATTTGCGTGCTTGACAAAGCCATACACGACGGCTGTGATATCATATTAGAAATTGCACTGCTTGACAAACGTTTTGAAAAATTTATAGTAGAAAATTTAATACAGCAGAACTATAAAGTTTGCTATCACATTTTATGCGTCAACAAACTTTTATCCGACTCGTTTATATTAAAAAGAAAAGCTAACACAAAACGCCTAACTTTATCTAAATCTAGCGATTATTTTTATAAAATTATGCCAAAATCCATGAAATATTTGAAAAAATATGCAAATTTTCAATGTTTTTTGTGGTCACCATATGATTTATCACCAATTTACAGTGGAAATCTAAACGGCTGTTATAGCGTGTTTTTAAAAAGGCAAAAACAAATCTCGCCACTGATTTACTCCGAACAACAAATGCTTGAGTTTAAGATTCTTTTTCTGGCAGAATTATATCGGGATGTTCTCGTTTGATATATTCTATATATCGCTGTTCGACATAATCCCAAACTCCGCAAATCTGCATAACCAATGCTTTGTCACTTGCGTCAAAGCCAATCTTTTCAAGCTGATAAAACATAAAATCTTTCAGCGTTGGCATTCTGCCGACGAGTCTTGCAATATCGTCAAGCGGCGAAGAATATGAAACAAAAGCAAAATCCAACACCCCATACATTTTCCCATAACGAATCAAAATATTACCGGGGTTAAAATCCCCATGCGACAAAACAAGGCCGCGCCTTTCGGCATAAAGGAGCGGAGTGTGCTTTTTTAACTCATACCCTGTGCCGCTGACCAACGAAAGTTGCCTTAAAAATTCCGAAGTCGTAGGCAAAGGCACGCTGGTGTGTATGCTGCTAAGCTCCATTAAAAACTGCGCCACGCTCCGAGCTAATTTTTGTTTTTGCCAAAAATGAAGTTCGCACTTTGAAAGCGGCTTTCCTTTAATAGCTTTATGCACAGAAAAGGGCCGCCCAACAAAGAAGCAAAGTTTCATTTTAGGAATTTTGACAGAAAGCAAAGTGTGGTCAAAACTTGCCAAAAAAGCGCACTCCTTTTCTAATTGTTTAGAAAAAAAGTTGTTGCGTGGAAATCGAAAGATATATGTTCCGTCTCTCGCCTTTACCCTAAAAACAAAGTTAGTCCAGCCGGTGGAAATCTGTGAGATGCTTTTAACAGATTTGACGTGTGAATTGATGATATAAAAAAAGTCATCAGAATCTTTAAAAAATTTTCTCATGACTTTTTATATGATAATTTTAAAATTTAATTGATCAATATGACCAGATTGTATCTACTTTTTTTTCTTTTCTTCTTTTTGCTTTGTTTTGTGCAGCACAATAATAATTCAATGCTTTTTCTTCTTCTTCAAAAATTTCTTTATTTTCAAATCTTTCTTTATTTTTTCTGATGCGAATACGCTTTGCTCTCTCTTTTTCGTTTAATGTTTTAACAACATTTTCTTGTCTGTCTCTTTTATTCATCTCTACTGGGACATATTCATATTCAGTTTTACACTCAGCAAACTCTAAATCTTCTACGTCAAATTTAACTCCCTTAAAAATACTTGTGTCTACTGGTTTAACAACCTTGCGCGTTTTCATTTTTCCTCCTTAGTATACAGTTCCATTGTATCCCAGTTTATGCTACAAGTCAATATCTTTTGGCAAAATAAATCTATGATTTTCGCATTATTCGACAGTAACAGACTTGGCAAGATTGCGCGGTTTGTCAGGGTTTAAATTTTTAAAAATGCACGCCCAATAACTCAGCAGTTGAAGGGACACAACAGCCATAATGTTCGCAAGCGATTTGCCGCATTTTGGCAGCAAAATAATATCTTCAAAATTGTCAGCTTCGCTTTGTTTAGGGCTAAGAGACGAAACCAAATACAGCTTCGCGCCTCGGCTTTTCGCTTCAAATGCGCTGTTCATAGTTTTTTCAAAAACTTTTTCGTCATTAGCAATCACGAATACGGGAGTTCCGTCTTCCACAAGTGCAAGCGAGCCGTGTTTAAGTTCGCCCGCGGCAAACGCGCTGCAATTTATGTAAGATATTTCTTTAAGTTTAAGCGCACCCTCTTGCGCCGTAACATAATCTTCGCCCCTGCCTATAAAAAATATCTTATCAAGCCCGCAAATCTTTTGAGCAACGCCTTTCATGTCAACATCAAATTTTTGTAATTTTTTGGAAATTTCCACAACGTTTCTAATCGCGCCCCAAAAGTCTTGTTTTGATTTTAAAGCTTTTGTCAGCACAAACAGCGCTGCAACTTGATTTGAATATGCTTTCGTTGACGCCACTGCTATTTCAGGTCCCGCGCAAATTGGCAAACAAACTCCGCTCATGCTTGCCAGCGTGCTGTGTGGCACGTTTGTCAATGATATTAAATTTTTTGTTTTTTGTTCAGCCCTTTTATAAGCGGCAATAGTGTCCGCCGTCTCTCCGCTTTGGCTAATAAAAATACACAGCGTTTGCGCATCAATTATATAGTTGCCATATCTAAACTCGCTGGCTTGCAAGGCTTCGGCATCTGCTTTCAAAAACGTTCGCATAAAACTTGCACCCATAAGGCATGAGTGATAAGCCGTTCCGCAGCCAATGAGTTTTATTTTGTTGAATTTAAGTTTGCCCAATATCGACAAATCCAGTTTTTGATATTGCCTTGCAAGGTTTAGCAAGGTTTGTGGCGTTTCATAAATCTCTTTAAGCATGAAATGTGAATAATCACCTTTTTCGGCTGAAAATTGAATGTTTTCATTAAAAACTTCGCTTTTTTTAAGTTTTTTGCCACTAAAAGCATAAAAATCTATACTTTGTTGAGTCAACTTGCAAATTTCGCCGTCTTCAAATTTATAATATCTGTCACCAAAAAAACAAATTGGATCGCTGGCTATCATTGCTTTCCCATTCCTTAAATAAGCATACAGTGGGCTTCCTTGACGCGCTGCATAAATTGCATTTTCGGTGTCTTTTTTGACAGCGCAAAAAGCAAAACTCCCTTTAAGTTTTTTGACGACCCACATTATATTTTTTATCGGATTGGAAAATGTTTCTAGTGCAAGCAGCGCACAAATCACTTCACTATCTGTTTGAGTTGAAAATTTTACACCTTTTGCCAAAAGCATGCTTTTAAGTTCATCAAAGTTTTCTATTATGCCATTATGAACAATCGTCCATACTCCATCTTCACTTGAAATCGGATGCGCGTTTTCTTTGCTCACCTTACCATGAGTAGCCCACCTTGTGTGAGAAATCGCGACTGGCGCCAGCGATGACGGCACGATGTCATCGAGTTTTTCTATGTAACCTTCGGTTTTATAAATATGCATTTGACATTTGTTTTTCAAACATATCCCTGCCGAATCATAGCCGCGATATTCAATTTTCTTTAAACTATCAAGTGTAAGTCTTTCGCAATGCGATCGGCAAATTGCACCCACTATACCACACATAATCCCTCCACATTGCATTTTATGAAAAATCGTGTTTAAGGGTTAATTTGCTTTGCAAAATAGCAACAACTTGTTATAATATAAATATGAGAGGGATAAAATATTTACCTATTAAAACAGTAAATGAAGTCAAAGAAACATTCGACTTCTTTAAGAAGTGTGCTTTTCACACCTGTGAAACTGAATGTAGCGTTTCTCTTCCTATGCATGAAATCTATCAAGCCATGATGGAAAATGTTGAAACCAAAACTAACATTCAATTTTATGCTGTTTATGAAAAAGAAATCATCGGCTCAATTATAGCCGTAAAACTAAATGACAAAGAACTTTTCTTATCCATTGTCGCTGTTTCTTCAAAATTTAGAGGAAAAGGCATCGCAAAAAGATTTATGACGATTTTAGCCAAGTCTGCAAAAAAAGAAGGTTTTAAAAATCTTCAAATCAATGCTGACGCAAACAATTCTGGCTTTTTTCTCAAAGAAGGTTTCGTCCCTTACCTTTATGTAAAAGCATCGTCTCCTACGACAATCGAAGAAGTTGAAGACGCCAACCATGACGGTCTTGAAAAAGTAGCGCTCTTTCCATTTGACAATATGATAAAATTTGCTGTTCCTGACACAAACAAAAAATGGCTAAAACCATTTATATCATGCTTAAGTGATTTCCAAGCAAAATTCACTTATGAAAAACAAATATAAATTTACTTTAATTAGCAAATAAATATAAACCCAAATAAAAAACACGCAAAGGGCTAGCACTTTTGAAACTAGCAAAAAAAAAGAACTCAACTATTTTAGTTGGGTTCTTGTCTTCTATGTTGCACCAAAGAAGAATAACACGAACCTTGAAAACAACTCAAAGTTCGTGTTATTTTTTAGTAAAGATTGGTTTGGAATTAAAATAATATATAAATGAAAAGAAGGTATAAATAAAATTTACCTTTAAAATTTAATTTGAAAGTTGTTTAATGTAATCTTCGTATGAGATACCTTTCTTCTTTAAGGCTTCTTGTAAAACATTAAATAGTGTATTGCTATAAATGTTTTCATCTATTAATTCACCATATCCATTTACTTTAACACCTAACATTTTAGATAATTCATCTAATGTTATTTTTTTTATTGCTTTGTTATCGTCTTCAATATGGTGATCGCAAGATAAATCTCTTTCGCCATATCCATTGCCAATAACAAAATAATCACATTCAGATGCTTTGCAAGTGTAATTATAACCATTTTTAAATATTTCTTTAATTAGGTCAATCCTAGATTCATAATTAGTCTCTTTTATCGTATCAGAAAGACAAATAGATTTCCAAGAAAACCTTTCAGGATACTTCCCAGCGATTTTTTTCAAATCACTTGAAAATTTTCGTTTAAGTGCTCTATCACTTAATTCTTTTTTATCACTGTTTCTTTTGCTATTATCACATAATTCCAATAATTCACCAATTGTAATATTTAATTTATTACAGATTTCTTTTGTTACAAGCATTGATATCTCTGCATCATCGCAACTTTTATGTTCTTGTAAATTTGATATATCTATATTCAAATCTTTCACTATATTATCAAGGCTTCTAGTCTTATATTTATTATTTAACTGATAATAAAAATCTTGTGTATCGTATACATCAATTTTTATTTCTGGACAATTATCGCATCTTTCACAAGCAATTTTCAAATATTGTAAATCGGAAGTAACACTATGTCCCAATAGAATTTGGTTAGGTCGAGTTAATAAATCTTTAATTTCATTATAAAAATATGGAAAAGATTTTTGTTTCTTAAAGGTTTCTTCAGTATATGCCAAATGTATTCTTGGGTCAAATCCATCACGTCCCAGTTTAAATCTCCACTGGGGGTTTATAACGATATCTCCTTTTTGTAGAATTTCAAACTTTTCATTTATGATAACATATCCAAAAGAACATATATGTTTTCCATCGCAACATTCAATATCAAAAAATAAATAATTCATTTTTCTCCTTAGTTACAAACCTGCATTTTCCCTCCGCCATAATAAGGAGGCAAAATGCGGAATTCAATATAATCTGTTGAAACAATCATTTTATTTTCTTTATCATATTGTTCAACTTTGTAAAAATATTTTCCAAATGCTAAATCGGTTATTGATTTATAAAACATTCCTTCTTCTACTTTAAAAACTCCCATAAGTTGTTTTTCACTATCAAATAAAGAAATTTTAGTCAAAGCAACATTTTCAGTAGAATTGGCAAATTTTATTGTTACTAAATTTGTGCCACAAGAATGTTTAATGTTAAGCTTTTGCAACAATTCGCTCGTTTTATCAATGATTGGTTCCTGATACAATTCGGTTTCCACTTCAATAACTAATGGTTCTACTATTTCATAATTGAAATGCAATTCAAGTTTTTTAATATCATTATAAAAATCAAAATCTATTACACATACATCGACATTTTTAAAAATTGATTTATGTGTTTCATATTCTTTTTGTCCATTTTTAAAATAAACAATAATTTTTTCGACCCCTTTTAGTATCGGAACAAAACAGGCAGATTTTTGATTTTTGTTTTGATGAATTTTAATTTTATTTTCGCTTAGTTGCAAGTACGAAACACCTGCAATAAATTTCCAAAACTTGCCCAAACTACCAAGTTCTGCGGTTAAAACATTATCAATTTTTTCATTTTTATAATCATAATTGCAATGCTTGGTTATTGCTTCTTTAAAATGATAAGGTAATATTGCAAATCTATAATCATTTCCAAGCATAAGTTTTTGTTCATTTGTCATATTATTTTTCTCCCAACAAATCTTTAATTTTCTTTTTTAATATTTCAGTTCCAATTTCATCAATCTCATCTTGGTTAACCATATAACCCCAACCATCATCTTCAGTCCAAGCTTTATGAAGTTTTGCTCCATGATTTAGGATAATGTTAATCGCCTTAAAATTATTAGGGGCAACTTTTGTTAATGCATCGTCAAGTTCTTGTTGTGTTGCTGTTTTACATGCCTTTTCAATAAATCTTATATCTTTATCTAAGACTTCTAATAAGAAAATATAATTTTTAGACATATTAAAAATTTCAGCAGGAAATGATATTACTTTTCGCAACTTAACTGGGTAATGAGGTGGCAACAAACCAATTTTTGCATATTCAGTTTTGTTAACATATTTATCCAAATACCTTTTATTTATTTCATCATTGTTGCCTTTATCAAAGACATAAAAAGCAAAATCACTTTCAATTTTGAATATTTCTTTCTTTTGTAAATCACTTATAAGATAATGGATATTT
>OHEV01001094.1_pt1 | contig 11659 bp, 7 predicted proteins | sample 1567331 | NCBI WGS metagenome assembly OHEV01 (sample SAMEA3879561, study PRJEB24766) | human gut metagenome | biome: human-associated habitat; feature: feces | place: USA | collected 1985/1987 | reverse complement strand
TTTTCCGTCTGTATCATACAGATAAACACCCTCACCGTGGTCTAATACCAGTGAAAAACGATTGTATGTGTGGAGGATATTTTCCTCCGCCTCATTGATATATCCTTCTTTATTCATGATAAAACTTCGTCTCCTTATCTCCTAAAATGGCAGTTCCAATTCCGCGGTTCGTAAAGATTTCAAGAAGCAGGCAGTGTGCGATACGTCCGTCTAAGATATGTACTCTTGAAACACCGTTCTCGATCGCATCGATACAGTTGTTTAACTTCGGAAGCATGCCGCCGCCGATAAATCCGTCCCCGATCAGTTCTCTCGCCTCTGATACACGAAGCTCGGAGATCAGTGTATCTTTGTCTTTCGGATCTTTGTAAACGCCCTCGATATCGGTTAAAAATGCAAGTTTTTCAGCTTTTACCGCTTTTGCGATCGCACATGCCGCATCATCGGCATTGATATTATAGCTGTTGTATTCTGCATCCATTCCTACCGGGCAGATGATCGGGAGAAAATCTTTTTCCAGCAGATCATATAAAATCTGCGGATTTACCTCTGTGATCTCACCGACAAAACCGATATCCTCACCATTTGAGTATTTCTTTTCTACTTTTAACAGTCCACCGTCTTTTCCGCTGATGCCGACTGCATTGACGCCAAGCTCCTGTACCAGTGTCACCAGTGATTTATTGACCTTATTTAACACCATCTCGGCGATCTCCATGGTTGCCTCGTCCGTTTTGCGGAGTCCATTGATAAATACAGGCTCCATGCCGACCTTTCCTACCCATTTGCTGATTTCCTTGCCTCCGCCGTGTACGATGATAGGCTTGAAGCCGACCAGCTTGAGAAGTGTGACATCCTGGATCACCTGCTTTTTAAGCTGTTCGTCGACCATTGCAGATCCGCCGTACTTTACAACGATAATCTTTCTGTTAAATCTCTGTATATACGGAAGTGCCTCTATGAGCACCTGTGCCTTTTCCATTACCTGTTCCATGTTCTTATCTGCCATTGTACCGCTCCTTATTTGTTAAATCTTGTTATATTTTCTTCGTTAAGTGTGAAATCATAGTAGTTTAAGTCTTCTCTGAATGTCCATCCCTCTTCCTTCCAGAAGTGGTTTCCCAGCTCATTCACCTTGAAGGCTATGATTGACACCTTGTTGATATGCTCTGCCTGAAGTGCTCTCATGCAGGCAACCACCATACTCTTTCCGATGCCGCACTTCCTGTAATGCTCATCCACGCACACATGATACAGGCAGCCTCTTCTGCCATCGTGTCCGCAGAGTATCGCTCCAACTATCTTTCCATCTTCTACCGCTACAACACTCGTAGTCGGATTTCTCTTAAGAAATCTAAGGACTCCCTCTCTTGAGTCGTCAATAGAACGGATTCCAAAGCCGTGGATGGTCTGCCAGAGGCTGTACACCTCGTCATAATCATCTATCGTCATAACCCTTATTTCATATTTATTCTCATTACTCATTTTATTAAATCATCCTTATATTATTATATAACTATCAGCATCATAAAGCATCTTTCTGATAATTACTTTCCTATTATTAATTATTACGGGAACATAGGAACCATATTGAGTCCCTCTGCCTCATCGAAGCCAAATAACAGATTCATATTCTGAACCGCCTGTCCTGCAGCACCCTTTACCAGATTGTCAAGAGCACCCATCATAATGATTCTGCCGGTTCTCTCATCAATCACAAAGTTTACATCCACATAGTTGCTGCCCTCAACCCACTTTGTCTCAGGGCAGACACCTTTTTTGAGCACTCTGACAAACTTCTCATTTGCATAATACTTATCGTAAACTGCCTTAATCTCATCATATGTAGGAAGTGTTCCGTCAGGCTTTTTCTTAAGTGTCGCATACTCTGTAGCAAGGATTCCTCTGTTCATCGGAACAAGATGCGGAGTAAAGTTGATAAGAATTTCTTTTCCTGCCGCATATCCAAGCTGTTCCTCTATCTCAGGTGTATGTCTGTGTGAGGCAACGCCATATGCCTTCATGCTCTCATTTACTTCACAAAACAGATTAGGTGTCTTTGCACCACGTCCTGCGCCTGATGTGCCTGACTTTGCATCGACGATAAGTGTATCTGTATCAATAAGTCCCTCCTTAACAAGCGGATAAGCTGTAAGGATGGAGCATGTGGTATAGCAGCCCGGATTTGCAACAAGCCTTGTCTCCTTTGTGACCTTGTCCCTGTTTATCTCACACAGACCATATACAGCCTCATCAATAAACTGCGGCGACTTGTGCTCAATCTTGTACCATTTCTCATATGTGGCTACATCCTTGATACGGAAGTCCGCTGACAGATCGACAATCTTTACCTTACTTAATATATCCTCAGTGAGCACGCCTGCCAAAAAGCCCTGTGGGGTCGCAGTGAAAATCACATCAACAGACTCTGCAAGCTCCTCCATATTGTCATCCATGCACTTTGCATCAACTATCTGAAACATATTTCCATAGATATCGGCATAATTCTCATCCACATAGCTTCGTGATCCATACCATGCAATCTCTACCTCTTTATGATTCATCAAAATTCTCACGAGCTCTGCTCCGGCATATCCGGTGGCTCCAATAATACCAGCCTTTATCATAGTATTTCCTCTTTTCATATTGTATTTCTGCATAACCATATAAAATGGGTCTGACGCATCATACATAATAATATAGTACAGTAATTTCAATCCGTAAAGAGAAAAATTATACAAAATTATGTATATTTATACATGAATAATGTATATTTTTTCACTTGCAATATGTAAAGAACTGGTATATATTTATTCTAAAGTAATTATTCAAGGCTTTTAGACACAAAAGCAGTTAATGGTTACCATCATAAAGAATAAACGAAAAGAGGACACGCACTTATGAAAGACAAAGTTGTATTAGCTTATTCAGGCGGACTTGATACCACTGCTATCATTCCATGGCTTAAAGAGACTTATGACTATGACGTAATCTGCTGCTGCATCAACTGCGGACAGGGAGAGGAGCTTGACGGACTTGATGAGAGAGCTAAATTATCCGGAGCTTCAAAGCTTTACATAGAGGATATCTGTGATGAGTTCAGTGAGGACTACATCGTACCTTGTGTACAGGCCGGCGCAGTTTATGAGCACAAATACCTCCTTGGAACAGCAATGGCAAGACCTGGCATCGCAAAGAAGCTTGTAGAGATTGCAAGAAAAGAAGGCGCTGTAGCCATCTGCCACGGTGCAACTGGTAAAGGAAACGACCAGATCCGTTTCGAGCTCGGTATCAAGGCACTCGCTCCTGATATCAAGGTAATCGCTCCATGGCGTCAGGACAACTGGAAAATGGATTCACGTGAGGCCGAGATCGAGTACTGTAAGGCACACGGAATCGACCTTCCGTTCGGCACAGATTCAAGCTACAGCCGTGACCGTAACCTCTGGCACATCAGCCACGAGGGACTTGAGCTTGAGGATCCTTCACAGGAGCCAAACTACGACCATCTGCTCGTATTAAGTGTCACACCTGAGCATGCTCCTGACGAAGGTGAGTATGTTACAATGACATTTGAGAAGGGTGTTCCTACATCTGTCAACGGCAAAAAGATGAAGGTAGCAGACATCATCAGAGAGCTCAACCGTCTCGGTGGCAAGCACGGCATCGGCATCATCGATATCGTTGAGAACCGTGTAGTAGGTATGAAATCACGTGGTGTATATGAGACTCCTGGTGGAACAATCCTCATGGAGGCACATGACCAGCTCGAGGAGCTCTGCCTTGACCGTGCCACAATGGAGGTCAAAAAAGAAATGGGCAACAAGCTCGCTCAGGTAGTATACGAAGGAAAATGGTTCACACCACTTCGTGAAGCAATCCAGGCTTTCGTAGAGTCAACACAGGAATATGTAACCGGAGAAGTTAAATTCAAATTATATAAAGGCAATATCATCAAGGCCGGCACTACTTCACCATATTCACTCTACAGTGAGTCTCTTGCAAGCTTTACTACAGGAGATTTATATGATCACCATGATGCAGACGGCTTCATCACACTGTTTGGTCTGCCACTCAAGGTGCGTGCAATGAAGCTTCTTGAGCTTGAGAACAAGAAAAATAATTAATTGTTACAACAAATAAAAGAAAAAGAGATGTGAAATAACAGCAATTATTTCACATCTCTTATTTTTTTAATAATTTCGTTCTCTTCTGTTTATTTTTAGTCAAAAACTATTTAGCTGTCGGAAGCTTGAATGAGCTCTTTAATGAGACGATTCTGTTAAATACAGGCTGTCCATCCTTTGAGTCCTTGCAATCAGCGCAGAAGAAGCCATTTCTGACAAACTGGAAGCTGTCATAAGCCTTGGCATTCATAAGCTCCGGCTCCACTACGCAGTTATCAAGCACTGTGAGTGAATTTGGATTAAGATTTAAGCTTCCGTCCTCATTGTACACTCCAAGCTCCTCATTTACGATATTCTCGTAAAGACGTACAGTTACCTGCTTTCCATACTCGGCTGAAACCCAGTGGATAGTTCCCTTGACCTTTCTGCCATCAGGACTGTTGCCACCCTTTGATGCCGGGTCATATGTACAGTGAATCTCTGTAACATTGCCGTTTTCGTCCTTCACACAGCTATTGCACTTCACAAAATAAGCGTTCATGAAACGTACCTCATTGCCAGGGAACATACGGAAATACTTCTTCGGTGGCTCCTCCATGAAGTCCTCTCTCTCCACATAAAGCTCTCTGGTGAAAGGAACCTTTCTCTTTCCAAGCTCAGGATTCTCCACGTTATTGTCCACTTCAAGATACTCAACCTGTCCCTCAGGGTAATTGTCGATAATCACCTTGACCGGATCAAGCACAGCCATCATACGAGGGCGCTTAGCCTTTAAATCCTCTCGGATACAGTACTCAAGCATAGCGTAGTCAACAGAGCTGTTAGCCTTTGATATACCACACAGATCAACAAAATTCTGGATAGACTCCGGTGTGAAGCCCCTGCGTCTGAGCGCTGCTATAGAAACAAGCCTCGGGTCATCCCAGCCATCAACGATGCCATCCTCCACAAGACGCTTGATATATCTCTTTCCTGTTACAACATTAGTCAGATAGAGCTTTGCAAACTCAATCTGCTTTGGCGACTCCTCAGGAGAATTCTTAAATCCACATTCAATAACCACCCAGTCATACAGCGGTCTGTGGTCTTCAAACTCAAGAGTACATATAGAATGTGTGATACCCTCGATAGCATCCTCTATAGGATGAGCAAAATCATACATAGGATATACACACCATTTATCACCTGTATTGTGATGTGTCATATGAGCCACACGGTAAAGAATCGGATCTCTCATATTGATATTTGAAGAGCTCATGTCAATTCTCGCACGAAGCACCTTTGTGCCATCCTCGAACTCACCGTTTTTCATGCGCTCAAAAAGGTCTAAGTTTTCCTCAACACTTCTCTTTGAGTATGGATCCTCCTTGCCGGCCTCTGTGAGTGTACCTCTGTACTCTCTTATCTCATCAGGTGTCAGATCAGATACATATGCCTTTCCCTTCTTTATAAGCCCTACTGCACACTCATACATCTTGTCGAAGTAATTGGATGCAAAAAACTTTCTGTCCGCCCAGTCAGCGCCAAGCCATTTAACATCGGCCTCAATAGACTCTACAAACTCCAGACGCTCCTTGGTAGGGTTTGTATCATCAAACCTGAGATTGAACTGTCCGTCATACTTCTTTGCCAGTCCATAGTTTAAAAGAATAGACTTCGCATGGCCGATGTGTAAATAACCGTTTGGCTCCGGTGGGAATCTGGTCTTTACAGTCTTGCAATGACCCTCAGCCAAGTCCTTCTCAATAATCTGTTCAATAAAATTTTTCGAAACTGTTGCCTCGTTCTCCATAAATGTTCCTCCGAAAATAATACTGTGTCCATTATAAATTCATCAGTTTACTTTGTCAATGAATTAGAAAAAGTAGTACATGTATATTATACGTGCGTATGTGTAAACAGATGATCCTGACAGTATTCCTTGTTGCCGGTGCACTTCGAGCAGTATCTGAATGTTAATTCAGGATTTGACAATTCTGTTCTGCCGCATATATAGCACTTGTGGCGTGAGATGCCACTGCCCGGGCGAGGTTCGGAAAACTGAGCCTTAAACTGTGCCTTTCTCCTCTTCTGGTGCATATTCTGCCTAAATGAGAGCCTGTGCTTACAGCCATAGATGAATAACAACAGATTTATAAGTGCAAGTACTATTTCTGAGCCGTATGCCAATCCAATCTGCCATCCAAAGCTCATATAGGTATACACATCATATGCAAACATCACGAAGTAAACAAGCACCATCCACTTCATCTTTATAGGAAGCACAAAGTAAAGCCTCACCTCTGCCTCCGGCATCAAAAGACCAAGCATCAGATACATAGCTATAAGTATATAGTACATAGTCAGATTGATGGATACATGTGTCACTGCAAATACAAGCATTCCAACTATATCATACAGCAAAAAGCCTCCGAAAAAGTACACATTCATCCTAAAAGAGCCAAGATATGACTCCATGCTGTCTCCAAGCGTCCACAGACAGAATATAAATAAAAGCTGTAAAAATGATATGCTGCCGCTCGGCACAAAAATCCAGCTTATAAGACGCCATACCTGTCCGTGCAAAATAGCAGAGGCTGAAAACTGCAGATAATAAAGGACAACATCTCCCTTTGTCAAAAGCAGCACACTACCTATCAGATTCGCAGCGATAAATATTCTAGTGATATTCGGAATCGCTTTACTTCCATATTTTTGTTCTAGTTTGTTAAGCCAGTTCATACATTTTAGCAGACATGGTTTTGATGCAATAAAAAACCACGCGTCTGCATCCTCCTGTCATATTATTGCTGCCTTTTACACTATAGTGCAAAGGGCAGCGATTAATTACAAAATTTATTATGATAGTTAAATCATACTTTGTCAACGAGACAGCGAATTATTCACAAATTCTTTATAATTATAGTCATTGTAATTTGTCGATATCTGTCGTATAATAATCTCTGTTTTGAAAATAGAACTATTATATATTTTAATAAGAAGAAAGATATATAAAAACATATAAGTAATACATTATGGAGGAACCACTATGGAAAATAACAGCTTACATAAGTTGGGTATTGATATCGGCTCAACAACCGTCAAGATTGCACTTCTTGACGCCGATGACAATATCCTCTTTTCCGATTATGAGCGTCATTTTGCAAATATCCAGGAGACACTTGAGTCCCTTATCAGAAAGGCCTACGACAAGACAGGTGACCTTTCAGTTTGTCCTATGATAACAGGCTCCGGCGGACTCACTCTTGCAAAGCATCTTGAGGTGCCATTCGTACAGGAGGTTATAGCTGTATCTACCGCACTCACACACTATGCTCCACAGACCGATGTGGCAATAGAGCTAGGTGGCGAGGATGCCAAAATCATATACTTCGAGGGCGGCAACGTGGAACAGCGTATGAACGGCATATGTGCCGGCGGTACAGGCTCATTTATCGACCAGATGGCTTCTCTCATCCAGACAGACGCTACAGGACTAAATGAATACGCAAAAAGCTACAAGGCCATCTACCCTATAGCAGCCCGCTGTGGAGTATTTGCAAAGACAGATATCCAGCCTCTCATCAATGAGGGAGCCACACGCGAGGATTTATCCGCTTCAATCTTTCAGGCCGTGGTAAACCAGACCATCAGCGGCCTCGCCTGCGGTAAGCCAATCAAGGGACATGTTGCTTTCCTTGGCGGTCCTCTGCACTTTTTGTCAGAACTTAAATCAGCATTTATCAGAACCTTAAATCTCGATGACGAGCACACTATCGTTCCTGAGAACTCTCATCTGTTTGCAGCAATAGGCTCTGCATTAAACTATAAAGACAACTCTGTCACCACACTCTCATCCTTAATCGACCGCCTCTCAAACGGCATAAAGATGGAATTTGAGGTGGCACGTATGGAGCCTCTTTTTAAGGATCAGGCTGATTACGATGAATTTACAACGCGTCACGGCAACAATCACGTAAAGACAGGTGACCTTTCTACATACAAGGGCAACTGCTATCTCGGAATAGATGCAGGCTCAACCACCACTAAAATCGCTCTCGTAAGCGAGGACGGAGACCTTTTATACTCATTCTACAGCAATAACAACGGAAGCCCTCTCGCGACGGCCATCCGTTCTATCCAGGAGATTTACGCAAAGCTTCCTGAGGATGCACACATCGTACACTCCTGCTCTACAGGCTACGGAGAGGCTTTATTAAAGGCAGCTTTAAAATTGGACGACGGCGAAGTTGAGACTGTAGCCCACTACTACGCAGCAGCATTCTTCGATCCAAAGGTAGACTGTATCCTCGATATCGGTGGACAGGACATGAAGTGCATCAAGATAAAGAACCAGACAGTCGACTCAGTACAGCTCAACGAGGCCTGCTCTTCAGGCTGCGGCTCATTTATTGAGACCTTCGCAAAATCTTTAAACTATTCTGTTCAGGATTTTGCAAAGGAAGCCCTTTTTGCAAAGAATCCTATCGACCTTGGAACCAGATGTACGGTTTTCATGAACTCAAAGGTAAAGCAGGCCCAGAAGGAGGGCGCATCTGTCGCAGATATCTCAGCAGGACTTGCCTACTCAGTAATAAAGAATGCACTTTTCAAGGTTATCAAGCTTTCTGATGCAAGCGACCTCGGTGAAAATATCGTAGTCCAGGGCGGTACCTTCTACAATGATGCCGTTCTTAGAAGCTTTGAAAAAATTGCAGGTGTACATGCCACAAGACCTGATATCGCAGGTATCATGGGTGCCTTTGGTGCCGCACTCATCGCTCGAGAGCGCCATGAGGCTGATTACAAGACAACAATGCTCACAATCGACCAGATAAACGAGCTCACCTACACCACAAAGCTCGCACGCTGTCAGGGCTGTACAAACCACTGTCTTTTAACTATAAACAAATTCTCCGACAACAGACAGTACATCACCGGAAACCGCTGTGAAAAGGGTCTGGGCAAGGAGAAGAACAAGGATAACATACCAAATCTTTTTGAATACAAGAACAAGCGTATATTTGACTATGAGCCACTTGACCCAAAGGATGCTCCACACGGTACAGTCGGCATCCCAAGAGCCTTGAATATGTACGAGAACTATCCGTTCTGGGCTACATTTTTCAAGCGTCTCGGCTTTTCTGTAGTACTGTCACCGCAGTCTACCAGAAAGATTTATGAGATGGGTATCGACTCCATCCCAAGTGAGTCAGAGTGCTACCCTGCAAAGCTCACACATGGTCATATAAGCTGGCTCATAAAACAAAATGTAGATTTTATTTTCTACCCGGCAGTGCCATATGAGCGCAAGGAGTTTCCTGATGCAAACAATCACTACAACTGCCCTATTGTCACGTCATACTCTGAGAATATCAAAAACAACGTGGACGAGATTACCTCAGGCGAGGTTAAATTCATAAATCCGTTTATGTCATTTGAGAGTGAGGAAACTATCTCACAGCAGCTCGTAGCCACCTTCTCAAAGGGTGATTTCAACCTGCCTGAATCACAGATTCGTGATGCGGTAGCCGCAGGCTGGAAGGAGCTTGCCATGACAAGGCTTGAGATACAGCGAAAGGGCGAGGAAGTGCTCGACTACATGGAAGACACCGGACGTCGCGGAATCGTGCTCGCAGGCCGTCCGTACCATGTGGACCCGGAAATCAACCATGGTATCCCTGAGCTCATCACAAGCTATGGCATCTGTGTGCTGACAGAGGACTCCGTATCCCATCTGGGCGAGCTTGAGAGACCTCTCATCGTCATGGATCAGTGGATGTACCACACCAGACTGTACTCAGCAGCCAACTTTGTAAAGACCCGTGATGACCTTGACTTAATCCAGCTCAACTCGTTTGGCTGCGGTCTCGATGCTGTCACAACCGACTGCGTAAACGATATACTGACAGGCTCCGGCAAGATATACACCTGCCTGAAGATCGACGAGGTAAACAACCTGGGCGCAGCAAGAATCCGTATCCGCTCGCTCCTTGCCGCCATAAGAGTCAAGGAAACCAAGCATGAAAAGCGTGACTTAAAACCGTCTAACTACGAGCGTGTTGTATTCACCGAGCAGATGAAAAAGGACAACTACACCATCATCTGCCCTCAGATGTCACCTATACACTTTGACCTTCTCGTGCCAGCCTTCAAGGCAGCCGGCTACAATATGGTCATACCGGATATCCCTGCAAGGGAATGTGTGGACGTGGGACTTAAGTTCGTAAACAACGACGCCTGCTACCCTTCACTCATCGTCGTGGGACAGATTATGGCAGCCGTCAAATCAGGCAACTATGATATGACACACACAGCCATCCTTATCTCACAGACAGGTGGCGGATGCCGTGCGACAAACTACATCGGATTTATCCGAAGAGCCCTTGAAAAAGCCGGATATCCTGATGTGCCTGTTATCTCAATCAACATGGTTGGTCTCGAGAAGAACCCGGGCTTTAAGTTTACTCCAAGCCTTATCCAGCACGGACTGTATGCACTTGAGTTTGGCGATATCTTTATGCGCTGTCTCTACAGGGTACGTCCTTATGAGAAAGAGCCGGGAAGTGCCAATGCACTCCATGAGAAGTGGAAAAAGAGAGTCATCGACTTTGTCGGCAACACAAAGATGCTCTCTCACAAGAAATACAAAAAGATGTGCCGCGAAATCATAAGGGATTTCGACAATCTGCCTATGACAGATGAGGTTAAGCCGCGTGTCGGCGTGGTCGGTGAAATTCTCGTCAAATTCCTGCCTGCAGCAAACAACTATGTGGTTGACCTGCTCGAAGCTGAAGGAGCCGAGGCTGTAGTGCCTGATCTGACTGATTTCTTACTCTACTGCTGCTACAACACGAATTTCAAGGCTGACTATCTCGGTGCTTCTAAGAAAGCTAAGTTTATGAACAACCGCCTTATCGCCTTCTTCGAGTGGCTCAGAAAGGATGCTAGGGATGAGCTGGCTAAGAGCAAGCATTTTGAGCCAACCGCTCACGTGCAGGATCTCGCAAAGTATGCTTCTCCTATCGTTTCGTGCGGTAATCAGACCGGTGAGGGCTGGTTCCTGACAGGTGAGATGCTTGAGCTCATCAATGAGGGCGTCACAAACATCATCTGTGCACAGCCTTTTGCATGCTTACCGAACCATATTGTGGGTAAGGGAGTTATAAAGAAAATCAGACATGATCATCCGGATGCCAATATCGTGGCTATCGATTATGATCCGGGTGCTTCTGAGGTAAACCAGCTGAACCGTATTAAACTGATGCTTTCTACAGCACAGAAGAAGCTTAAGAAATAAAAAATTCGCCCATGCATTCATGCATGGGCGTTATTTGTCTTCGTATACAATTCTACAGACTCTAAGCAATTTTTAATTAAGCTTGGATTTAATTTCTTCCATCCTTGTATCATCCAGCTTATAAAACCTCTTAAATACAAATATGCCCACAATAAGCAGGATAACAGACGGAATCGTCATCCACATACGAAGCTGCGTCGGAGTGCCGGCAGACTGTACGGCAGCATCCGTCTCAAGATGGATCAGATCAACC
>OHEV01001084.1_pt1 | contig 11731 bp, 9 predicted proteins | sample 1567331 | NCBI WGS metagenome assembly OHEV01 (sample SAMEA3879561, study PRJEB24766) | human gut metagenome | biome: human-associated habitat; feature: feces | place: USA | collected 1985/1987 | reverse complement strand
TAATGACCGTCAGTATTTCTCCGATGACAACGATCAAAAATAGATGCCATCAGATCGACTATCGAGCATTGGCAGAAACCGGAGAAATATCCGACGATTTATACTATTTCCGGCTGTGCTGTCTGCTCGAAAACGCAGCCAAATGCGCCAATACGGCATCCGTATACGGAGCATTTTTCAAACATCTCAAACAGTCAGCACAGAAAACGCTCGTTATCGCTCCCGCAGATTACCAAATAAACAACGGCGAACACGAAGTGTACAATGAAGATGCGAATAGTCTGATTAAGCGGATCGAGGGCGATATTTTATACCTCGACCCACCGTACAACTCCCGACAATACAGCGCAAACTACCATCTGCTGAACACGATTGCCGACTATAAATCATTTACTCCGAAGGGAAAAACGGAGCTAAGAGAATACAACAAATCGAATTATTGCAGTAAGGCGAAAGTACAGCATACATTCAAAGATTTGATCCGGAACGCCCGGTTCAGATACATCGTATTGTCGTACAATAACGAAGGCATAATGCCAATGCAGACCATCGAACAGATAATGACCAAATATGGCAATTATCAGATGTTTCAAAAGGAGCATCAGAGATTCAAAGCAGACAAGACTGAAAATAAAAACCACTTGGCCGATACCACCACAGAGTACCTACAGGCGAAACAGAATCCGCAATAGTCGCCCGACTCATAAAATGCGACGCGACAAAATATGGAAAAATACAGTATCTTTCGGGAAACAGGAAAACAAATCGGATCCGCACGGCTAACCGGCAGAGCTGAAATCGTCCAAATGCTGAATCAGGGAAAAAGTATCGCGGCAATCTGCAAGGAATACGGGATCGCGAGAAACACCTTCGATCGGTTCAGAAGACAATACACCTATACTATTATAAAAGGAGAGAAAAAACGCTGGAGGGTAAACGGAAATGCTGCGGAGTTAAAAGAGAAAATACATGCAACGCTATAAACTGATGACTTTCCTCCCAACACAGGATAAGAAGGGGAGAGGGAAAAAGCCTGTCGCCACTCCGAAAGCGGCCCTCCACTGTTGCTGCACAAGGTCAGAAGGACAGATGCGGCAAAAGCAGAATCAAACCTCGTAGCCCACACGCCCCCAACTGCATTCGATATTCACAAGGAAAGGGAACCTTTTTTCCCGCAATCTTTTATATCCGGAGTGAAAGATCAGAAACGGATTCCGGCGAAATCCGTCTTTCAACGGATCGTCGATACGGCATCGAACTCTTCGGGAGCGTAAGTCCGCAAGGCGAGTTTTTTAACCCAAACGACGAAGATCCCCGTGAGTACCAAGTTCAGCACGAGGGTCAGCACCGAAATAACCAGTGCCGGACCGCCCAAGCTATATCCCAGCGCAATGAAGATAACGCCCGCCCCTACCTCGCCGCGGGTAAACATACCGATCGAAAGGGCCAGACGTTCGCTCAACTTCCGATCACGATAAAAAAACATCGGGAAAAGTTTGCCCAGGTTGGACAGCAACGAGACGATCACCACATGGAATGCGATCACGCCCCACGACATCATGGGCTGCGAACCGGTCACGGAAGAAGCAGCTTCCCCAGTCGCAGCAGTCATACCGATAAACAACGGCATGCTCAATCCAACCAAAAACATGAACAAGAACGAAATGCCGGAAGCGGCCATCCGCTCCCCGCGAGATTCGACATGCCTGGTTTTCATCACCATACCCAATACGAAAGCGGGAAGCAGCACCTCGATATGAATACTGCCCTCCTCGCCGAAATAATATTTGGAAAGCAGGTAAACCAGTTGGGTAACACCGAAAACCACGACCGAATAGGTCAGAATCGCCCACCAATCCTGCCTCAACTCATACGTACTGAGTTTCTTCCACCCCAGCCACAACAGCAGAAAGACGATCACCACGACGACGAAAAGCTGCCAGCGCAGACCGATCATCAGGATTTGCAGAGGTATCATCAGCAGGATGGTATCCAGATCGTCGAAAATCGCCAGCACCTGAATTTTCCGATACATCCAGCTTCGCTTGAGCCGCAGGGCCGCGAGCATCGTGAACAGGATGCCGGCCGAAGTCGGAGCGGCAAAACGGCTCAACAACAGATTCTCTTTCCAGGCGTCGCCATTGCCCCAAAACTCGGGCGGCAACAACACGAAAACATAGTACAGAGCGATGAGCAGCCAAGGTACGGCTGCCGTAGCCATAGCGATGAAATAGTCCTCGGCATAGGAGCGCCAACGTTTTTTATCGATCTCGAATTCCCGGCCGACATTGATCATGATGAACGACAGACAGACATAAAGAAAGGTCGTCGCCCCGGCCCGAAATGCAGGATAGCTCTCTCCGAGCATCCCCGGAAGAATCTGGGAAGCCACGAGGCCAAGGATGAGAAGCAGGGAAAATGAGAAAATCTTTTTCATCGGAGGTTTTCAATAGAATGTTCGCGCAGTCGGCACAAGGATTTATGTCGGCTAAATCGCGGGTACCGCCCGGAATTTTGGTACAAAGAAAATCAAAATCCCGGAATTTCCCCGCATCGTCCGCCAAAAAAGCACCGACTGCGCACCTCAACGCCACTTTTTCGTGCGGAAGAACAAATAGGTCACGAATCCGATGACGATCATCACGCCCCAGGCCAGGATATAACCGTGCTCCCACTCCAGTTCGGGCATGTTACGGAAATTCATCCCCCATACTCCGACCAGAAAAGTCAGCGGAATGAAGATGGTCGATACGACAGTCAGCCGTTTCATAATATCGTTCATCCGCAAATCGTTGTTCGAGATATACAAATCCATCAGCGACGAAAGGGTTTCACGGCAGATGTCGATATTTTGCGCCACGTTGAGCAGGTGATCGTTCACATCGTTGAAGAAGGGCCGATTGACCCGGTGCAACAAACTCGAATCGGAACGAAATAGCCGCGAATATTGTTCCTTGAGCGGCAGAACCGTCCGCTTGAGCTGCATGTAATCCCGCCGGAGCTCCTGCATCTGTACTCCGATGTCCCGGTCTCCGGTATCGGCCAGCAATGCAGATTCCAGCTCCTCCAACCCGTCGCTGATCGCCGCTGCAACCGACATATAACCGGTTATCAAGCCATTGAGCAACACCGAAAACAGGTAGTCCGACTGTCGGGTACGGATTTTCAGTACATTGTTACGGATGGCACGCATCACATCGTCGAAAAAATCGTTGTCCCGCTCCTGAAACGTCAGCACGAAATCAGCGCCCTGCACCAGACTGACCTGCATCGCTTCGCCACCCATAATCTGCTTGGCAATAATCACATTGTACTGATCGTGCTCCTCGACCTTGCTGGCATGGTCGGTATTGAGAATGTCCTGCATGACCAGAAAATCGATCCCGAAATGCGTACAAACCGTCTGCACGGCATCCGTATCTTCCAGTCCGTGAATCTGCAGCCAAGTGATGCCATCGGGCTGAAAGCGGGACTTCATCTCCCCGAAATCATCTCCCGCAGCCTCTTCGACCCGATCCACAGTATAGCTGCACAGATGCAGATGAGTCCGTGTTTTCGTATCCCCGTTGTAGGCGAGCTTGTCGCTGAGCAGGTTGTTTTTCATGGCTGTACGATTAAAATTCGACCGTGACGCCCAGCGTCGGCACCAGCGTACCGCTCGCCTGGCGGATATACTTCATCTTATAACGCTGCTCCGAAGGCGGAGCCGAAGGATTCTCGATCACGCCGGTACTCATCAGCACGTCGGGCTGACGGAGCTTGCTGAAGGTCACGTTCTGCAAATCGACATAGATACCCAGCATGCATTTACGGAAATAAAACACCTTATCGACGCGCACGTCCAACTGGGCGAAGGCATCCAAACGTCCGGTATTGTATTTCGAATAGTCGTAATAAGGACGTCCCGAAGCGTTCCACGCCTCGACGAGCGACGATTTCTCGACGTCGTACGGCGTATAAGGCGTCGTGCCGACTGCGGTATTCGCTGCTGAAAACGGTCAGTGCACCGACCAGATTGAAACGATCGGGAAGCTGCCAACGCACCATCAGCTCCAGACCGTAGGCGCGTCCCTGGGCCGAAGAAACGAGCAATTCGTCGCCCGAGGTACCGTAGTCGTTGCCTTTGCAGGTCAGCGGCACGTCGTCCGCCACCGAAAGCGGGATATTCGTATAATATTTGTAGAAACCTTCGAGCGAAACCACCAACCGGTCACGCAGACGCCAGTTGACGCCGACGGCGCTTTGCAGGACCCGCATATACTCCAGACCCCGATTGACCAGCTCGCCCGTATTGTCTTTATAACCGAGCGCCGTATAGGGCGGCAACTGGTAGAAAAGCCCTGCGCTTCCGCTCACCGACCAACTGTCGCTCAAGGCATAAGAAGCCGACACACGGGGCGAAAGCTGCTTCCAGAAACGCTCCATTTCCGCCGAATAGTCGCATCCGTCGGCCCGCACCCCCATCGAAACCGTCAGCCGCTTGTCTGCGGAGGCATAGTCGGCCCCCACGAAAAAGCCCCAGCCGACAATTCCCAAATAAGTGCGATAGTCCAGCAGCTCGGCTTCCTGCTGATAAGTCCGCTGCAAAGTCTTGTTATGATAGGTAGAATAGTTCAGTTCGGCTCCTTCGCGCAGCGTCCACCGGCCCAGGTAGGAGCGATTTTCGAACCGCAGGGTCGTCTTCTGCTCCACGCCCCGCAAACGCAGGGTCAGATTATCCGGAGTCGATTCGTCGTTGTTGCGGTATTTGGTATTGCGGTTATTCAGGTAGTTATGACTCAACGCCACCGACTGCACGTGCCGTCCGGCGTAATGGCGGTACACGGCACCCACAGTAAAGGTTTCCTGTTGGATACGAGGCAGGTAACTGAGCAGATATTCGTTCTCCTCGCCCTTCTCGTCGAGATTGAGCTTCATGTTGTCGATGCCCACCAGTCCGAGGAAAGTCAGCTCGTCCCGCTCCGAAAAACGGGTCTTGACCTTCAGTTGCCCGTCGATGTAATTGGGCAGAAAAGGAAGCCCCAGCAATTTGAAGAGGAACTGGAGGTAGGATTGCCGCACGGAAAAGAGGTAAGTCGTCTTTTTACCCACGTGTCCGCTGCCGCTGAGCGACACTTCGGAGGCACCGAGCGTCGCCTTGAAGGTCTGCCGTTCGAGATCGCCGTCCCGCAACCGGAAATCCAGCACCGAACTGAGCGCCCCGGCACGGTCGGCGGGAAACGAACCCGTATAGAAATTGATCTCGCGCACCAGATCGGAATTCACGATGCTTACGGGACCGCCCGTGGCACCCTGCGTGGCGAAATGGTTGATATTGGGAATTTCGATCCCGTCCATGAAGAAGCGGTTTTCGGACGGTCCGCCGCCCCGCACGATCAGGTCGTTGCGATAACCGATGGGCGAAAACGACACGCCCGGATAGGAACGTACGATACGCGACACGTCGCGATTGGAGCCGGGACTCTTCTCGATCTCCCGCATCCCGATCACCTGCATACTGACCGGGCTCTCGATCGTACGGCGGAAAGGCGAGGGACGAACGACGACTTCATTCAGATGCTCCGGCTCCTCCTCCATCTCGATTTCGATGAAAGGCGTCCGGGCCGACACCTGGTATTCGGGGGTCACGACCGTTCGGTAACCGATGAACGACGCCGTCAAGCTGTAAATGCCGGGCTTCACCTGCAGGATCTCGAATCGCCCGAGCGAATCGGTCATGGCGCCCTTACCGGGCTGGCCGGTGATCGTAACGGCTGCATAGGCGACCGGTTCCCGGGAAAGACGGTCGATAACCCTGCGGCCCAAACAGAAGGAATGTACAATACCAGCAAAACGATTGCTGCCAGTAAGTTCTTTCTCATAATTCACAAAATCAACCGTCCGCAAAGCTAATAATTTTAGCGGCGTTTCGATCTTCCGGCCGTAAAGAATCGACCGAGGCGGACTGATTCGAGGCGAATCGGACGATTTACGGCATCGACACGATACCCCGAATCGCCCGCCGGCATAACCTAATAATCGAAAGAGATACAAAAATCATGAAATCCACCCCGGAAGGAATCGAAATTTACACTATTTTTGTTTCCGGTCAATCTCACCTAATAAGTATATGCGCACACTGATCTCGATTCTCTGGATTTCGTTCTTTCCGCTTGCCGCAGCAGCGCAGGGCGACGACCTGTCGTATCGGCTGAAAAAGGTGATAAAGGATAAAAAAGCCGAAATCGGTATTGCGGTCATCCTCGACGCACAAGATACGGTAACGGTCAATAACGACGACCGCTACCCCCTGATGAGCGTATTCAAATTCCACCAGGCCCTCGCCGTCGCAGATTACCTGGACCGAAACGGACTGACGCCCGACACGGAAATATTCATTCCGGAAGAAGAGCTCGTCCCCGACACGTACAGTCCCCTTCGGAAGGAATTTCCCGAAGGCGAAATCTCGCTTTCAGTCAGCCGTCTGTTGGAGTACAGCCTGCAGCTGAGCGACAACAACGCCTGCGACATCCTCTTCGAGCACACGGGCGGTCCGGCAGCGACAGACCGCTACGTCCGGTCGCTCGGACTGCGCAATTTCGCAATCGCAGCAACGGAACAGCAGATGCACGACGATCCGCAAACGTGCTACGAAAACTGGAGTACGCCGCTCGAAGCGGCCGCTCTGCTGGAGCTGCTCGTAACAGAACAGATTCTCACTCCTACACTGCGGGAAATGATCCGGCAAAACCTGATAAACTGTAAAACAGGTGCCGACCGTCTTCCGAAACCACTGTCGGGAACCGGCGCCGTCATCGGACACAAAACCGGCACGAGCGACCGCGACGAACGAGGCATCTTCGCCGGGACCAACGATCCGGGATTCGTCATCCTGCCGGACGGCACCCGCTATACCATCGCCGTCTTCATCAAAGATTCGGCGGAAAACCCGGAAACAAATGCCCGAATCATAGCGGATATCTCCGAAACCGTTTATCGATACGTTCACGACGAATACCGGGAAAACGACATCCGCCCTGGAAAAAAACACGTCGATCAAGGAGCCGGAATTGGATTCGAATCCGATTATTTTTATTAAATTTGGAAAGAAAACAGCGTAATTTGCACTGTTCTTGCACGGAATCAGAAAAACTTCAATACCCCAAGCATGAAAAAAATAGCGGCTTACCTCATTCCCGTCCTCGCCTGCTTTGCAGTAGGTATCTCGGCAAGTTTTTTCCAGGCTTCGTCCATCGCCGAATGGTATCCGACGCTGACCAAGCCGACACTCACGCCGCCCAATATCGTATTTCCGATCGCCTGGAGCGTCCTGTACCTCTGCATGGGACTTTCGCTCGGGCGTCTCATCGTGCGTCGGCAGCACAAAGGAATCATCCGGCTGTGGGTCTTGCAGCTTATCGCCAACTTCCTGTGGAGCATCCTGTTCTTCACGCTGCGCAATCCGCTGGCCGGATTCATCGACATCGTACTGCTGAATATCCTCGTGGGACTCTACATCTTCGCCGCGAGCCGCAGGGACCGCGCTGCCGCCTGGCTCTTCGTACCTTACCTGCTCTGGACGCTCTTCGCCGCCTACCTCAACGGATATATCCTGCTGCACGGCACCCCGGCGGCGGCTCCGACGACAATTCAAACCGAATCTTTAACAATATCAAAACCTAAAACAGAAAGAATTATGGTTCACAAAATGCCCGAACTTCCGTATTCGACGGAAGCGCTCGCTCCGAAAATGAGCAAAGAAACTTTTGAATACCACTACGGCAAACACCTCCAGACCTACGTGGACAATCTCAACCGCCTGATTCCCGGCACGCCTTACGAGTCGATGTCCCTGCAGGAAATCGTCAAGAAAGCCGACGGTCCGATCTTCAACAATGCGGCCCAGGCCTGGAACCACACGTTCTTCTTCCTGATGCTGACCCCCGATCAGAAGCCGATGCCCCAAAAACTAGCGGATCGCATCGCCCGCGACTTCGGATCGGTCGAAGCCTTCAAGGAAGAGTTCTCCAAAGCCGCTACCGGACTTTTCGGCTCGGGCTGGACGTGGCTCGCAGCCGACAAGGACGGCAAATTGCAGATCTTCTCGGAATCCAATGCCGGCAACCCCATGACCAAAGGCCTCAAGCCCGTCATGACGATCGACGTATGGGAACACGCCTACTATATCGACTACCGCAACCGCCGCGCGGATTTCATCAAATCGTACTGGGAGCTGATCGACTGGGACAAGGTGGCCGACCGCATATTCCCCCGCAAATACCACTGCACCGCCTGCGACTACGTATATGATCCGGCCAAGGGCGATCCCGAAAGCGGCATCGCACCCGGCACGGCATTCGAAGACATCCCGGACGACTGGGTATGCCCCGTTTGCGGACTCTACAAGGATTCCTTCAAGATCGTGGAAGAGAAATAGGCGATCAGGAAAATTGAAAAAAGCAGCGCATAAAGCGCTGCTTTTTTGTATCGGGAGAATCCGTCGCAGACACCCGACAGCCGTTTTTCCGCGCCCGAGGGAAGAAGCCGGGCAGCCCATTCCGTCCGACACCAGAAATAAAGAGATCGACCCGGCAACAGATCGACCTCTTTGTTTCAGTCCATACTAATCTCTACTTTATTGCGACTGAAACCTTTATCGGCAAGACACTCTTCTTCTGCACAAACTCCGCACTTCGGCGTATGCCGTACAACGGTTTCGAAAAATATTTCATCAGGGAAACAGAGAGCCGCCTCGCTTCAGGTTATCAATCCACCGAAAAGATGCCTCGCAGGTCTTTTCCGAAAGCTCCGTTCTCCGCAGACGCATATCATCCGAACTGTCCGTTCATCGGGCAGGCAAAGGCTGGTCTTCTGACTCGTCCCCGCCCCCGCAGGACCAGTGGCAAAAGAGTGTCGCGGCAATACACCCGGGCATCCGAAACACCGCCCGCAAGCGGGCCGATCACCTCGGATCGTCGGGCAGGACTCACAGCAGCGGGAACTGTCGCAGACTTTCACTGCGTTCCCATTTAATCTGACGGGGCGTAACCCCTCGTGAACCGTTGCAGTGCAAATGTAAGAAAATATTTGCTATCTTTGCCCGGTAACCAAAAAATATTTTGACAGAAACTATGAAACACGCATACGTATTTCCGGGTCAGGGCGCTCAAGCCGTCGGCATGGGCAAAGACCTCTACGACAATGTCCCCGAAGCCAAGGCTCTCTTCGAGCAGGCCAACGAAATCCTCGGTTTCCGCATCACCGACATCATGTTCGCCGGTACGGACGAAGAGCTCAAACAGACTAAAGTCACCCAGCCGGCCGTATTCCTCCACTCGGTCATCATGGCCAAGGCGCTGGGCGTGAAGCCCGACGCGGTAGCCGGACACTCGCTCGGCGAATTTTCAGCCCTGGTGGTGGCCGGCGCTCTTTCGTTCGAAGACGGTCTGCGGCTCGTTTCCAAACGTGCGATGGCCATGCAGAAAGCCTGCGAAGCCGTACCCGGTACGATGGCGGCGATCCTGGGACTCGACGACGCCAAAGTAGAGGAAGCCTGCGCCTCGATCGACGGCGTGGTCGTGGCGGCGAACTACAACTGCCCCGGCCAACTGGTTATCTCGGGCAGCGTCGAAGCGGTCGATGCCGCCTGTGCCAAACTCAAGGAAGCGGGCGCCAAACGCGCACTGCGTCTGCCCGTAGGCGGTGCATTCCACTCGCCCCTGATGGAGCCGGCCAAGGTCGAACTCGAAAAAGCGATCAACGAAGCACCCTTCCAGGCTCCTGTCTGCCCCATCTACCAGAACGTCGATGCCAAACCCCAAACCGATCCGGCGACGATCAAGGCCAACCTGATCGCACAGCTCACCGCACCGGTACGCTGGACCTACATCGTCAAGAACATGCTTGCGGACGGCGTGACCGAATTTACGGAACTCGGTCCCGGCAATGTCCTGCAGGGTCTTATCAAAAAAGTGAATCCCGAAGCGGTCGTAGAGTCGAAATCGACGTTGTAACCCGCCTCCGAAAACAAAATAGAATCGATTGACAAGCAATCGATTCTATTTTGTTTATAATTTTTTTTCATATCACAAGATCAAATACGCCAAATTCGATTGAATTCTTTCTATATTTGCACAAAAATTACAGAAGACATCAAACGACATCAATAACTATGACATCGTTAACCGAATTTTTCAGCCGACAGGAAGATGACAATCTGAAAGGTATTTCGCACAAGAACAACCTCTTCAAGCGAAATATCATCGCACATATGGCGGTGAACGGGGAGTGTACGCTCTCGGAGCTTACCAAAGAGCTGCACATCAGCGTACCGACCATCACCAAGCTCGTTCAGGAACTCGTTCAGGAGAACATCGTCTCCGATCTGGGCAAGGTCGAAACTCCGGGTGGACGACGTCCCAACGTCTTCGGACTGGCCAGCTCGGCCATCTATTTCGCAGGCGTCAATATCGGCCGGGACAACATGTCGTTCCTCATCACGGACCTGCACAACAATATCGTCAAAGAGGAACTCTTGACCGACTTCGAACTGCAGGATCGCCCTCAATGCCTCGAAAAAATCTGCTCGAATATCGCACATTTCATCGATACGTGCGGTGTGGAACGCGCGAAAATCCTCGGAGTGGGTGTCAGCGTCAGCGGACGCGTCAATCCCACGACGGGACGCAGTTACCGCTATTTCACTTCGAGCGAACAGTCCCTGCGCGATATGATCGAACAACGCATCGGCATCCGCGTACTGCTCGAAAACGACTCCCGGGCCCGATGCTATGCCGAATACACCAACAGCAAATCCAAAGACGAGATGGACGTACTCTACCTCCACCTCGGACGCGGCCTGGCCATCGGTATCGTCATGAACGGCAAACTCTACTACGGCAAGAGCGGCTTTGCCGGAGAGTTCGGGCACATTCCCTTCTTCGACAACGAAATCATCTGCTCCTGCGGCAAGAAAGGTTGCCTCGAAACCGAAGTTTCGGGAATCGCGATCGAACAGAAGTTCGGTCGGCTTATCAGCCAGGGTGTCAATACGATCCTGCGCGAAAAATACAACAAGCACGAAGCCATCCACGTCGATGAGATCATCGACGCAGCCAAGCACGACGACAATCTCTCGATCGAACTGATCGAGGAGGTCGGAGAAAAGGCGGGCAAGGCCGTCGCCTTCCTGATCAACACCTTCAATCCGGAAACGGTCATCGTAGGCGGCGAGCTGGCCGAAGCGGGCGACTACCTGATGCTGCCCCTCAAGTCGGCGACCAACAAATACTCGCTCAATCTGGTTTATAAGGACACCAAATTCCGCTTGTCGAAAATGGGCAAGACGGCCAGCGCCTGGGGTGCTGCCATGTTGATTCGCAATCAGGTGCTCGGACTTTGCTAATGATGCTCCGAGGCCATATTTGCAGCCTGCGGGCCGTCGAACCTCAGGACCTCGAACTGCTCTGCCGGTGGGAAAACGATCCTTCGTTGTGGACAGTCAGCGGTACGATCGAACCGTTCTCGCACTATTCGATCGAACAATTCATCCAGGAGCAGCAGGCTGGTATTTACCGATGCGGACAACTGCGGTTGATGATCGACGACACAGCGGGGGAAACGATCGGAGCCATCGACTTGTTCGATTTCGAGCCGCAGCACGAACGGGCAGGCGTCGGCATTCTGGTTTACGATCCGGCACAGCGCGGGAAAGGATACGGGGCAGAGGCATTGGCTTTGCTCGAAGAGTATG
>OHEV01001080.1_pt1 | contig 11774 bp, 9 predicted proteins | sample 1567331 | NCBI WGS metagenome assembly OHEV01 (sample SAMEA3879561, study PRJEB24766) | human gut metagenome | biome: human-associated habitat; feature: feces | place: USA | collected 1985/1987 | reverse complement strand
CGACGAGGTCTTTCAGCGAACGACCAATGCGATCGAATTTATAGACAACAAGTGTGTCGGCCTCGCGGAGATAACTGAGATATTCCTTCAGCATGGGCCGCTCTTTAACTCCGGAGACCTTCTCGGGAATATCTTCTCACAGCCAGAGAAGGCTGCTCCTGTTAACGACACAAAGAAGATGAACACTTCTTTAGATGAAAGATACCGCCTACGACTTTTGACAAACTGTAGATAACTTCGGGCGAATCGAAGTCGAAGATTTCAAGGAGTGCTATTTGCGGTTCTATTCTGCCCATTTTTATTTGCCTTCATGCCGAACACAGTCTTCTCATTGGAAGAGTATTCTGCCTTCAATAGCATGAAGTCCAAGAATACGACCAATCCTGAGTTGACTACAAAAGCGACGAACTCGTTCAATCATAAGCTAACAATGTTCTTCATGCCAGGCAACCGGCAGTTCTCCTGCCACTATTTCTTGAATACCTGCTGCCACAGCGTCTTGTCGCTGACAACGATACGGGCAGATACCTTCAATCCCGGCTGAGCGTTGCTTCCATTAGAACGGATGTGAGTCTTAGCGGTAAAATAATGGTTTTCGTCTACGATGAGCAGCTTGTCGTTGTGGCTGGTGATAGGGCACACGATTGGGGCATCGTTATTGTCCTGTCCTTCTAAGGTGATGCGTGCCGTGCGTGGCTCATCAAAGAGATAGAGGTATTTGTAAGGGACAAGGAGCTCTACCGAGTCGTTGCTCGTTACCTTGCCCTGCGCCTCTATCGTGATGGGATAGCGGATGGTGTAGAAAGCAATGGCAAGGGCAATGACGACAAGCGTAATGATCAACGTGCCGGTCCGCACAAGAGCCGGAGGCACCTGCCCGATGATGTGACGCACCTTCTCGCTCCGCAATTCTATGTTGTCTATGTCATTCTTGTTGCCGTCCATATTTCAAAGTCTTGTTGCAGTTGGTTGTATCTTTTTTCGTTTGCTCTTCTGCTAAGCGATAGCAGATGACTTTCGTCAGTTCCCTAACTCTAACTGATTCTTGACAAGATTGTAGTATGCACCACGTTTTGCTGTCAGCGTCTCGTGGTTGCCCGTCTCGACGACCTTGCCATGGTCGATGACGACAATCTGGTCAGCATTCCTGACCGTACTCAGGCGGTGGGCGACGATGACGACGGTCTTGCCACGGTAGAACGTGTCGAGGTTCTCAACGATGGCCCGCTCGTTGTTGGCATCGAGTGAGTTGGTGGCTTCGTCAAGGAAGATGTAGTCGGGATTCTTGTACACCGCACGGGCGATGAGGATGCGCTGACGCTGCCCCTGGCTCAGTCCCACGCCGTCACGGCCTATCTTCGTGTTGTACTTCAGTGGCAGCGACATCACATAGTCGTGGATGCACGCTATCCGTGCGGCCTTCAACAAACGTTCCTTGTCGATGTCGCCGTCGTCAACAGCAATGTTGCGGGCGATACTCTCCGAGAAGATGACACCGTCCTGCATGACCACACCGCACTGACGGCGCCACCATTTCTTGTTGAGCGTGTTAACGTCCGTGCCTCCAATATTGATTTGACCCTCCAAGACGGGATAATAGCCGAGCATGAGCTTGACGAGCGTGGTCTTGCCGCTGCCCGAGGCACCAACGATGGCCGTCACTTTCCCCTTGGGGATGCGTATCGTCACGTCGTCCAAGGTCTTGCGCAAAGCATGAAGGTCGTACTTGAACATAATGTCCTCGATGTCGATGCCCTTGTTGTTGTCGGTCAGCGAGGTTCTGAGGCCATTCTTCCCGTTCTCGTCCTCGGCGCGGTGGATCTCATTGATGCGCTCCAGGCTGATTCTCACGTCCTGCAGGGAGTAGAAGAAGTTCATGAGCTGCTCCACGGGTGAGTTGAGCTGTCCGATGATATACTGCACGGCGAGCATCATACCGAGCGTCATCTGCCCGTGGATGACGGCAGCGGCAGCCACGACGGTGATGACGATGTTCTTCACCTCGTTGATGAGGATACTGCCGGCCTCCTGCGTCTGCTGCAGTTTCAGCGACTTCATCTGTACGTTGAAGAGGTCTACCTGCGTGTCCTCCCATTCCCACCGGCGTCGCTGCTCACAGTCCTGAAGCTTGATCTCCTGCATGGAGGTGATGAACTCGTAGGTTTTGTTGTTGTTGATGGCCTGCTGCTCGAAGAGCTCGTAGTCCAGCACCTTGCGGCGGCGCAGGAAAAGTGTCATCCACAGACCATAGAGCAGACTGCCCGCAAGGAAGATGGCAAAGATGAGTTTGTTGTAGAACAGCAGCACCACCGTGAACACTACGAAGGTGAGCATGGCAAAGGTCACACTCAAGGCCTGGCTGGTGAGGAAGTTGTTCACGCGGCTGTGGTCGTTCATCCGCTGCATGAGGTCGCCCATGAGCTTGGTGTCGAAGAACGACATCGGCAGTTTCAGCAGTTTGATGAAGAAGTCGCTCACCAACGAGATGTTGACCCTCATGGAGATATGCAGCAACAGCCACCGGCGGATGAAGTCGATGGCCGTGCGGCTGAAGGTGAGCATCAGCTGGCCGAGCAGTATCAGCCAGATGAAGCCGATGTTCCGGTTCTTGATGCCCACGTCGACGATGGACTGCGTGAGGAACGGCAGGACGAGCTGCACCAGGCTGCCAACAACCATGCCCAAAACGACCTGTCCGAAATAGCGCCTGTACTTCTTCACATAGCCGAAGAGAAAACGGAACGACCGTGGATTCTTATTCTTTTCACCCTCGCCGTCCTCCTTGTGGGAATAGAATGCCGGTGTAGGTTCCAGAAACATCGCTATGCCCTTCTCTTCCCCGTTAGACCGCGTGCTTATCCAGTGGCTCTTAAATTCATCAAGGCTATACTTTACGAGTCCTTTCCCCGGGTCAGCAATATAAATTTTTTTTCCTTTCTTAATCTTGTATAGAACCACAAAATGATTCTGATTCCAATGAAGAATGCAAGGGGAAGAATTTTTTAACAACACATTGGTTACAATCCTTACGCATATTGTGTTAAAACCTAATTTGTTTGCACTTTCGTTTATACTATGAAGAGATACACCTTCTTTAGTCGGAGAGCATAGCTTTGACAAGTAGTCGGATGAATAGTTCTTACCATAGAACTCACAAATCATTTGTAAGCAGGTTGTCCCACATTGCATAGAATCCCTTTGTATCTCTGTAGGAAAACTACTCATACGAAGAATTATAATCGATTTGAACTTATACCAAAATTTTTGGGGTGAACATTAAGTTTTTTCCCTAATTGATAGGAAACCGTCAGGTTTAAAACCCTATAGGGATTATAGTTGTATGTATAGGTTGCTCCATTTGATTTTATGCTAGACTTCGTATGCGAAGCCAGCATATTTTGATATTCTATCCCTATCGACAACTTTTTATTGAACAGAAGATATTTTAATCCGAAATCTATTCTGTATCTCGATGAACTTTCTCCCGCTACATCTTTCTCTTTTGATTGATATTGTCCCCATAAATTAGCTACCAGCGTTTTTTGCTTATTAAAATAGAAATTGTTGTCCATGTATAAAAAGACAGCAGTATTATTGATCTTCTCAAGATTATAATTGGCTGTAGGCTTAGATATTATAGTATAAACACTGCCATCTATTGAACAGTCAAACCATTTTATTTTATCAAAATAGTATGAGAGGTCAAAACTGTACATTTGTTTTTTCATCACATTATCTGTCTTTATTGTGGTAATTTCACGAGTAGCATCAATTGATGTGTATTCCGCAATTACATTCTTTTTCCACATCGAACTTGCTGACAAAGATAAATCTCCAATTGTATACCCTATTTCTGCAGTATATGATTTCTCTGGTAATAATTTAGGATTACCAGATTGAATAGTGTGTGAATCTTTATAGGTTGTAAACGGATTGATGTCTACATAACTTGGGCGATTTATTCTGCTTGAAACGCTCAATGAAAGCGAATGGCTGTCGTTCCAGCTGTAATTCAAATATGCAGTTGGAAATAAATCAAATTGATATTTTCGGGTGCGCTTGGTTAGTTTTATAGAGTTTCCGTCCAATTTTCCATATTCTCCGCGCAAACCGAGTTTCGTTTCTAATTTGTCTGTCGGTTTATAGCCAATATCCGCATAACCAGCAATTATTTGCTCACGATACACAAAGTGATCGTTTAAGTCATCATCGTTGGTGATATATTCATAATTACTTTGGTTATCAGTCTTAGACTGCGAGTAAACACCACCAAATGACAGGGTGGTGTTTCCTACTGGCAATTCAAAATCGGCTTTGCCCTGATATATTCTTATAGCTGTGCTTGGACGGCTTAAATAACTTAAACTTTCATCGTGTGTCGTTTGAAGATCCACTTTGTCGTGAATAGTGTAATTCAAATAATCGACACCAACATTTACAGAACCACCTTTACGGATTAAATCATTGGCGCTGTAATGCAGGTTCGCGTTGGTGCGATGGTATTTGCTGTTGAAATCAGTAAACGTATCAAAGTATTTTGAGCTGTTCTCTGCCGTTGAAGATATTGTGGTCGAAGCTTTATTGTCAGCATCAGGATGCATATCATTATATGTGACAATGGCTCCTAATGTTGAATTTTCCGTTAATTCATAATCCATTCCTGCTGTAACAAGGGCATAATTATTCGATTTTAGGCGCCTGTTGGTTGTTGTCCATGTTTGAAGCGGATAATATACAAAAGTTTTATTGTCAGTTTGCATGTTACCCAAACCCTTTCCTACAGTTACATATGCTTCAACTTTATTCCGCTTATATTGCATGCTATAGCTAATGCCGTCATACAAATGCTCTTTTATTGACAATCGGTTGGACAGGTAACTGCTAATATAATTGTTCTGTATTTTCTTGGTTACAAAATTAATTATCCCCGCATTGCCTTCGGCTGAATACTTGGCTGGCGGCGTTATCATAACTTCAATCTGTTTCAAATTGTCAGAGGGTTGCGAACTGAGAAACGAGATCAGCCCTTTCATATCCATCTTGAGTTCGCGTCCGTTCAGCAGGAATAAGACCTTTCCTTTGTTAACCATACTGATGTCATCATCTTCCACAATTATCCCCGGAGTCCGTTTCAGTATGTCCATAAAGTTGGATGCCACAGCGTTAAGACGCTCTGCGTTGAATACTATGCGGTCTATTTTCCGGTGCATAAGTGGAGCTTTAGTTGTAATGACAACTTCATCTAAATTGTTTACAACAGAATCCAACATAACGTTAATGGCAATGTCTTTGTTGCCACCCTGAAATTTATGGCTGTATTCAGTATAACCGAGGCTAGAAACATTGAATGTGAAAGATTTATTTGGTATAATCTTTATCACGAAATCGCCGGTAGAATCGCTATGTTCAGTTGTCATGATGCTGCCAACGCTATCTTTTACTATTATAGTAGCGTTATTTATAGCAGTACCTTGCCTATCGGTAATTGTTCCAGATAGTTTAATGTCTTGGGCGTATGTAGCTTGTGTAAATATAGAAAATATTAAAAAAAGGATCAGTCTAACCATTATACTTTTCAACCATTGATTTTACCCAGAAATCAGTTACTAAATAGTCTTGTAAAGAAGTATCGATACTCCCTAAAGAACAAATATCTCTTGACCATGTCCAATTATGTTCCAATAATTTTTGACTACATGGTCCCATACATACAGGTAACATTTTGCAATTGAGGCATTCTTTATTTTCAAAAGTTGCTACAGCCAGCCTTTGCGCCATTAAGTCTTCGTCAATATCTAATGTTCCGTCTTCCTTTAATACTCCATATTGGGTATTCTTAGAAAGTGTACGCCCATTACACTTGTGTATGGTGCCGTCGTAGTTTATAATAATAGAGTTATTTATATCTGATGGACAAGAATATGGAAGCCCTCTAAATGTCCCTTGGTTTACACAAAATCCTTCTTTTATAAATCCTTTGAGAATATTTATCAATAGAGATTTATATTGTTCGGTCGACTCTCCTTCTGTTTGCCACACTCTTTCGAAATGAATAAATATTTTTTTGCGGTCTATATCTTTGATCCTATCTAAGATTTCAGGAACTCCTTGCAATGTAGTATTGTCATAGTTTATCCTTAGTGTAATAAAGAAGTTCTCTCCCTGTATCTTTTCTGCGAGTTTATGTATTACCCATAGAATATGGTCATATGTCGGCTTATTTCCTTTTTTCCAGATTCTTACTTTATCATGATGTTCTTTATCACCATCAAGTGTTATCTGTAAATGTGGATTAAGATATTTCAGTTTATTAATAATTTCCTCATCAATAAGTGAGGCATTCGTCACAAAGAAACAAGAAAAATATTTTCCTGCTTTTTCTATGATTTTTTTTATTTTTAATAGAAGTGGATAAGTCGTTAAATTAAAGTCTGTAAAAGGTTCACCACCAAACAACGTAATAAAGAAACTGTCAAAAGAGTTTTTTTCAATTTCCTTATTGACATATTTTATAATCTTAACTGCAGTCTCCTTGTTCATGCGAGTATTGGGAATATGATTCTCATAGCAATACCAACATTTCAAATTACAATCTTGCGTGGGATAAACAACGATTCTTAGCTCACGGGAACAGAAAGTCGCTAATTTATTTTTATATCTGATAATTGCCAACTCATCCCTTCCATCAGGAATTATAACACCAAGGTCATATAATTTTTTATATGCAACTTTATATTTTTTCTCAAATTCTTCTACCTGTAAAGACTCAAATGCATTACAAACATTATTGGATAAAGCTACATATGAGTTTGTGAATGAATTAAATATCAGCGAGGCTTTTTCGCTTCGCATAATAATGTTATAACGACTTTTTTTCATAACTAATGAAATTCATGTAAAATGGTGCATTATCAGTTATAATCCAATAATGCACCATACAAGTGTATTAGTTTTCCCCCTCTGTGCTAGAATTTCCCGATATCACTGGACGACAATCCCTACCACAATTACTTCCGCCTCCACCATCACAGCCAGAGCCACAATGATCTCCGCCTGTCATTGCAACTGAAATGCCTCCATGCACAACAATCATTTCTTCATCACTAAGGATTGCTCCTTCCAAAAAATCAAAGTTCATCATAATAATTGAGTTGATTAGTTAAAAATAAATATTTATTACTCTCATGGCTAATTATAGATAAACATTTGCATCCATGTAGAATATTCTGCGTGGTCTGCTTATAATATTGGCCTCTATAATCTTATATTGAAACCTCTCCACTATATGTTGCATTGTCCAAGACTATATAAAGAGTATAGTCGTCTTCAGGAAGGAAGCCAGAGTCCAAGGTTACAGTGCCACTTCCCGAAATAACCGACATCATTCTTTAAGAATATTTAAAGCACTGAGAGTGACTGAGCCCCCCCCCCAAGATTTCCCTTGGTGGTTCCCTTCCCTCCTTTGTTGTTGCAAGAGAATTGAATATCACAACATTTCTCTTCGGCTGGATCAGAAATTCCGCCTTTAACATGGCTCAAGGTATTACTGTTTACCTTCTCAATTCCATGAACCACCTCTAATTCATGTTTTTCCTTTTCCATAATTTTCAAAATAGATGGTTTGACATTAAAAAAAAAGTTCACATTGCAAATGTACATAAAATTATCAAAATAACAAAATAATAGAACTTTTATTTGCTTTATTTAACATAATGCTATCAAATTGATACATTGCTGATATTTAAGTTTCATTACGAACGAATCACGAACTAAAGACTCCCGAGAACTTCTGGCTCAGGTGCAGAAGTTCTCAGATATACTTTTCTCTGCAAGAGCAGCCATTTACAGAATTGTTATAGTTTCCGACACGGTTCTAACCTCCGCATTCGTAAGTAGCGATAAACAGTGGACTTTGACTTTATGCCGAGCTGCTGCATAATGACATCTATGGCAAGCCCTTGACGGTATAGCGCAGCGCATGCGTCCACCTTATCCTGCTTGATGCCTGCACCTTTTCTCTTTCCAAGACTGCGCCCCTGCCGCCGGGCTTCCTCATGCCCCGCCTTGGTGCGCTCGATGATAAGGTCGCGCTCAAACTCGGCAAGACTGGCGAAGATATTCATCATCAGCTTGCCCGATGGCGAGGACGCGTCGACATGATCCTCTATCGACGTGAGCATGATGCCACGGCGGTGCAGATCGGCAAAGATGTCGACGAGGTCTTTCAGCGAGCGGCCTATTCGGTCGAATTTATAGACAACAAGAGTGTCGCCCTCGCGGAGATAACTGAGACATTCCTTCAGCACGGGCCGCTCCTTAACTCCGGAGACCTTCTCGGAAAATATCTTCTCACAGCCTGCCTTCCGCAATGCGGCTATCTGCATATCAAGGTTCTGCTCTCGCGTCGATACCCTTGCATAACCGATATTACTCATGTGTGTAATTATTGATTGTGTCCAATAAAATCATCAACTATATTCTCCGGCAGTATCACGTATGGTTTCATTCCATCAACAGGCTCATGCCTTAAAAACAAGGCATAGTAGACTGTATGTCCTTTGGTATAGGCGAAGTCTTTACTACGAGCTTTCAGGTCATCCAGCAAGCTTTCGGCATGCTCTTCTTTCGTCCATTTACATTCACCGATAAGAAGGCTCTTCTTGTCTATGGATTCTGCCACAAGATCAAGTTCTATTTGCTTGTCTTTAGCTATAGTACCCCACCATCTAGAAGCAACGTCCCATGTAATGCCGAATACTATGTTTCCACTCACAGCATGTCTGCAAAGGCGTTCCCACTCTTTACCTGCGAAATCGGGATAATTAGAAGTAATATAATTTCTTACAACGTTATATCTGTTAAGTCCTATCATCGACCTTTCTGGCACGATGAATCGGTAATAGAAACTCAGAAACTCGTCTGAAATCTTGTAAAGGCTTTTTTTCGTGCTGCGTGGACTTTCACCAAACGGGATGTCCCTTTCGATGTATCCAAGTTTCACCAACCGATTCAAAGATACGCTTAGGTCGGTTGCCTTGCGGCCCAACCGTGAGGCAATCTCAGAGACGCGGTTGGCTCCATTACCGATTAGTGACAGAATGGAAGATGCGATAACCGTTGTTGAAAGATCATCTGCAAGCAGTCTGTCAGGCTCGTCAAACAGAGTTCCTTCGGTGTTCGCTATCTGGCTCATGACAGCATCCATCATATTGCCATTTTCCTCACGGAGAACCCAATACCGTGGGACCCCACCCCATGCGGCGTATTCATCCACAATTTCATCGGCCGGCTCTTCCTTGAAAGCCTGTTGAAGAAAACGAATATGGAGAGGACGTAACTTGATGATGGTGCCGGCACGACCATATAAAGGCTCAGAAGGATTGAGGACAATATCTTGCATAAGATGCTGGGAAGAACCACAGATTATCAAATGAAATGGAAATCTCCTCATATCAATGAACCTTTGAAGAATCGACGGAAGTTCCGGACAGGACTTTACCAAATAGGGAAACTCATCCAAGCATACAGTGAACATATTTTCTCCTTTGGCACGGTAGCAGAGTTCCGTAAACAGGCTATCCCAGTCCGTAAACGGCAGCTTGTCAAAATTGTCGAACTTTGAGGATAAAGCCACGGCGAATAACCTTCTCTGTTGCGTTTGGTCACTCTTGTCGGCCATAAAGAAAACATCATCCGCACCAAGTATTTTTTGTATGAGCGTTGATTTTCCAAGCCTACGCCTTCCGTAAACTACCACAAATGATGGTTCTTTCTTGTTCAAGGCCTTTTGAAGCCTCGCCATCTCCTCTTTTCTGTCTAAAAACTCCATAAGCACTATGATATTATAGAGTGCAAATATAATAATTTAAAATTATAATAGCAAAGAAGCGAGCATTTTTTTGCAGTATTCTCCGTCTATACATTCAGGCACATGGATGATGAATAGTGTGGCTGTTTATCATTGTTCATCCCTTTCTTTTTGCACTGGCACCATCTCATAGTTGACGCAAGGCTTTCACTTCTGCAGAAAGTTTACTTATTGCCATATTTGTTTCATTTTATACCTTATCGGGGGCAAAGATAATGAATATCCTTCATTTCACTTCATTTCACCAAAGAATAATCCCGAAAAGGTATAATTATTGTCTATTCATTCACGAACGCATCAAACATGCCATTCTTGGCAAAACAAAGCGTACTTTGAACCTGTTTATTTATTGGCAATAAATAAAATTAGGCGTTTTTATTTACTGGCAATTAATAAATCACTATCTTTGCATAGAAAAATGGTTAAGATGATGATAGTAAAAGATATTTTCAAGACTCTTATCAAAGAGGGGCAGGAACTTCTGGAGAGTGTGGAACTCAATGAGCGCCCTTTCAATTTCGAGGAGAACGGCAGATACGTTCTTGTGGGTATCCGTCAGGCTGGAAAGTCATACATGCTATACCAGCGTGCAAAACAATTGCTGCGGGAAGGAACAGATATACACAATATTGTCTACATAGACTTTGATGACGAGCGGCTGCTGGGTTTCAGTGCCTCTGATTTTGACTCCATACTGCAAGCCTATTATTCGGTACGCTCTGAAAAGCCGATACTCTTCTTCGACGAGATACAGAACGTTGACGGATGGGAGCATTTCGCACGCCGACTGGCCAACCAGAAGTATCGTGTGTTCATCACCGGCAGCAACGCGAGAATGCTCAGCCGTGACATATCGACAACTCTTGGCGGTAGGTATCTTGACGACAAGGTTCTCCCCTACTCTTTCGGCGAGTATCTCGGAGCCAAAGGAATCCGGCTCGATGATGGCTGGGAATTTGGCAGACAGAAGAACCAGGTGCAGCAGCTCTTCCGCGATTATTTCTATTGGGGAGGATTTCCTGAGCTGCTCCTGTACAAAAACAAGCGCGGATGGCTGAACAGCCTTTATGAGAAGATAATTCTCGGGGACGTTATCCAACGCAACGGCATCAAGAACGAACAGGCTCTGCGGCTTGCCGTAAAGAAGATGGCGGAAAGCGTGAAGCAGCCCATGGCATACAACCGGCTGGCGAACATGGTAAAGAGTACTGGGGTATCGACAAACACGGCATCAATGATTGACTATATGCGGTATGTCCGTGACGCGTGCCTGATGTTCACCATTGAGAACTTCGAGTCAAAATTCGTGGAAAAGGAGACCAACAAGAAACACTATTTTATGGACAACGGCCTTCTCAACATTTTCCTCACTGACCCGGAGTCATCACTATTGGAAAACATCTGTGCTATCGACCTTTTCCGCAGGTATGGCACAATAGACGACAATCTCGTGGAGCCGCGCCTGTATTTCTACAACCGGAACATCGAGGTGGACCTCTACATTCCCGAAGAGGATTACGCCGTACAAGTGTCGTTCTCACTCTCGAAAGAAGACACAAAGGAAAGAGAAGTAAAAGCTCTTGTTGGACTTAACAAGCTGCATCCGCTGAAGAAAGCCGAGATTGTAACCTTTGACGAAGAAGACGCCATTGATGTCGATGAGCTGCGCATAGATGTCATCCCTGTATGGAAATGGCTGCTCAGAAAATAAGCCTTTCAAGTTCGATTTTGTTATAGTGCAAACTTCGTGATGGAATCGAACTTGAAAACAGTCCGCAGACCGAGGATGAATTCATAAAAAGGGAAGTTCGATTAAGGATTAAGTTTATCGAACTCAATACTTGACAAACTTATTACGCATATGCGTAAATGAGCTTATAGAAATCGCATGATCTTGGCTTTGTCA
>OHEV01001078.1_pt1 | contig 11793 bp, 11 predicted proteins | sample 1567331 | NCBI WGS metagenome assembly OHEV01 (sample SAMEA3879561, study PRJEB24766) | human gut metagenome | biome: human-associated habitat; feature: feces | place: USA | collected 1985/1987 | reverse complement strand
ATCTATCATTCTTAATGCAAGTAAAAAAAAGGCAATCACAACGACACCTGCCACAAACAACAGCTTAAATTTCATCTTCCGTTGCAATTTCCTTGTTTTTATCTTCCGGACAAAAGCATATTCCTTCTTAACTGGCTTAGTCTCATCCGGCTGCATGATATTACTGTTGTTCATAGTTGTACCTACTCCACATCCTTATACTGGACAACATACTCACTGTCCTCACTGTCATAGCTGACAATCTGACTGCACGATGGATAAACCATTCCAAGTTCCTCAGTAGCGACCTTATATATATAGTCATAATCTATGGATGAATTGATAGAGATTTCCAGATTATCATTCTCCATGGTCATAGTTGAAAGTTCTTTTCTGAGGCTTGCAATCTCTCTTGCTTTCTGTGTCATGTTGATATTAAGTGAAATATATTTTGTAAGCACGATAAAAATTCCAACCATGACTCCTGCCATCACCAGTGTGAATGCAAAACCGAAGCTGGAACTGAGTCCATGATTAGCCTTTGTGTGCGCCTTGTGTAAGTCCTGTTTCTCCGGCTGCTGTGTTACTATCTCCCGCTTTCTAGGAGATGTTGTCTCAATGTATGCCTCCTGCTTGCGGGCAAGGTTATCATTAACATAGACTGTTCTGTATGAATTTCTATTATTTCTGCTATCTGCCATTTAATTATCCCGCCTTCTTTCAAAAACCCTCAACTTTGAACTCTTTGCTCTCTTATTTACCTCAAGCTCTTCCTCCGTCGGTACAATAGGCTTTCTCGTTATAATCACACCCTTCGGCTTATTGCCGCACACGCATACCGGGAAATTCGGAGGACATGTGCACACATCCACATTCTTCTTAAATCCATTCTTGACTATCCTGTCCTCAAGTGAATGGAATGTGATAATGCTCAATCTTCCTCCATCATTCAAAAGCTCTATCATATCGTCTATGGAGTTCTCAAGTACATCAAGCTCCTTGTTAACCTCAATCCTTATTGCCTGAAAGGTCTGCTTCGCAGGATGTCCTCCCGTAGCACGGAACTTCATCGGAATAGCAGCCTTGACAGCCTCGACAAGCTGTCCTGTCGTTGTGATTCTTCCAATCTCATTCCTCATGCGTACTATGTGCTTAGCGATATTCTTGGCAAACTGATCCTCGCCATAGTCCTTGATAATATGAAATAATTCGCTCTCGGAATACTCATTCACCACAACCTCAGCCGTAAGGCTCTGCCTGTTATCCATTCTCATATCAAGCGGTGCATCATCATCCTTGTAGGTGAAGCCTCTGTCCGCGTCATCTAGCTGATGGGATGACACTCCTATATCGAGAAGTATTCCGTCAACCCTATTTATCCCAAGCTCAGCGAGTACATTTTTCATATTCACATAATTGCTTCTGACTATAGTCACCTTATCGGCGAAGGGTTCAAGTCTCCTGGTCGCCGCAGCTATCGCTTCCTCATCCTGGTCGATACCTATAAGTCTCCCGTTCTCTCCTAAATGCTCACATATATGGTATGAATGTCCGGCTCCCCCTAAGGTTCCATCCACATAGATCCCATCTGGCCTGATCTGCAGCCCTTCTATGGTCTCTGTCAGCAGAACCGATTTATGCTCAAACGCCATTTTGCACCCTTCTAAGCCTAAATACCAATTCCAAGCTCTATCATATGTTTGGATATTTCATCCATATCCTGATAGGTCACAGTTCCTTCCCATCTGTCCTTACTCCAGATTTCAATTCTGCTTGCAACGCCCACTAAAACTACATCTTTTTCCAAGCCTGCAAACTCGCGTAATACTGATGGAAGAAGTATTCTGCCCTGCTTATCCACTTCTACGCTTGCTGCACCTGCAAGAAAGAATCTTGTAAACTGTCTTGCATTCTTATTGGTAAGTGGTAATGTCTGTAACTTTTCTTCAAATTTCTGCCATTCATCATTCGGGTAAACAAACAGGCAGTTATCAAGGCCTTTGGTAACTACGAATTCATCTCCCAGAACCTCACGGAATTTAGCCGGTACGATTAGTCTGCCTTTAGCATCTATTGTATGGTTGTATTCGCCCATCAACATAACTATCGCACCCCACTTTCTACCATTAAGCTCCACTTTCCACCACTTTAAAGTCAATTTTATACTTAAAGTGTTTAAAAAACAAGTCCTTTTTTTAGTTTATTTAATGTCAGAAGGCAGTTAATAACAGTCTTTTTCTCCATTTCGTGTTTTGATTGCTTATATAGTGTTTTGTCATCATTTTTAGCACAATATATGGATATATTCTTATACTTTTATATAAATTATTTTAATAAGTAAATTATATGTTGTTTTTAAAGAAAAATTTTTGTATAATATGATTTTGTACTGGATTCTTTTTTACATTTTAAGAACTCTGGAACGAATAATCATAAGAATAATTAATGAGGAGATTCTATTATGAAGCTTGGTATCGTGGGTCTGCCTAATGTCGGCAAAAGTACCCTTTTTAATTCACTTACTAAGGCAGGAGCAGAGTCAGCTAACTATCCTTTCTGTACAATTGACCCTAATGTGGGTGTTGTTGCAGTTCCGGATGACAGACTTGACAAGCTTGCCGCTTTATATAATTCAGCAAAAATAACACCTGCTGTTATCGAATTCGTTGATATCGCCGGTCTTGTTAAAGGTGCATCTAAGGGTGAAGGTCTTGGAAACCAGTTCCTTGCCAACATCCGTGAGGTTGATGCTATCGTTCATGTTGTAAGATGCTTTGAAGATTCTAACATCGTTCATGTTGATGGTTCTATTGACCCAATAAGAGATATTGAAACTATCAATCTTGAGCTTATATTCTCAGATATTGAAGTATTAGACAGAAGACTCGCTAAGCAGAAGCGTGCTTCTTATAACAATAAAGATATTGCTAAAGAATGTGACCTTCTTGAAAGACTTAAGGCTTTCCTTGAAGAAGGTAATTTAGCTAAGAATTTTGAATGTCAGGACGAAGATGAAGAAGCATTTTTAAAGGAATACAACCTTCTTACCGCTAAACCTGTAATCTTTGCAGCTAACGTATCAGAGGACGACCTTGCCAATGATGGTGCTGACAACGAATATGTTGCAAGAGTAAGAGAATACTCTAAGAAGGATAACTGTGAAGTATTCGTTATCTGTGCACAGATTGAACAGGAAATCTCTGAATTAGACGAAGATGAGAAGAAGATGTTCCTTGAAGACCTTGGCATAAGTTCATCAGGTCTTGATAAACTTATTGCAGCAAGCTACCGTATTCTTGGTCTTATCAGCTACTTAACAGCAGGCGAGACAGAAACCAGAGCATGGACAATCACTAAGGGAACTAAAGCTCCGCAGGCTGCCGGAAAGATTCACAGTGATTTCGAAAGAGGTTTCATTAAAGCAGAAGTTGTTTACTATCAGGATTTACTTGACTGTGGTTCATATAATGGAGCCAAAGAGAAAGGTCTTGTAAGAATGGAAGGTAAAGAATATGTCGTTAAAGATGGCGATGTAATCCTTTTCAGATTCAATGTATAATATTAATGGGCGTGTGGTTTTACCACGCGCCCATTATTTCTTTAAACTTCTTAACATTATCAGCTACATCTCCTGAAAAGATTGCTGAACCTGCTACTATTACATTAGCACCTGCCTCAAGAATTGATGCAAGATTTCCGGCATTCACTCCACCATCAATCTCAATATCTGTATCAAGTCCTTTAGCATCTAACAAAGTTCTTATTTCTTTTACTTTATCAAGTGATTCTGGTATGAACTTCTGTCCCCCGAATCCCGGATTAACGCTCATTACAAGAACCATATCTACCTTATCAAGATAAGGCTCAATTGCTGATACCGGTGTCGGTGGATTAAGTGTTATAGCTGCTTTTACACCACATTCCTTAATCTTTTCTAATGTAGCAACAACATCCTTACACGCTTCAACATGTACTGTAATTATATCAGCTCCTGCCTTAACAAAATCTTCTATATATCTTATAGGCTCTTCAATCATAAGATGTACATCAAAAACCTTGTCAGTCGCACTTCTTGCTGACTTAATAACTGGCATTCCGAATGAAATACTCTTTACAAAAAGTCCATCCATAACATCTACATGAACATATTCAGCTCCTGCCTTATCAATCGTTTCAAGCTCTTCTCCTAATTTCTTGAAGTCTGCCGATAATATTGATGGTGACAAAATTTTCTTTAAACCACTCATAATTAACAACCTTTCTGTTTTCAAGTACATTTAGTACTTCTTCTTGTTCTTTATTTCTTCAAATATATCTGTATATGACTTATATCTGTCATAATTGATAATTCCGTCTTCAACTGCCTGTTTTACCGCACATCCCGGTTCGCTTACATGCATGCAGCCATTGAATCTGCACTTTCCTTCGAATGGTACAAACTCTTCAAAGTAAAATCTCAAATCTTCTTTCTCAACATCCGGAAGATTAAGTGATGTAAATCCCGGAGTATCACATATATATGTTTGCTTACATACATTGTATATCTCGGAATGTCTTGTAGTATGCCTTCCTCGGCCTATCCTGCTTACTTCTCCTGTCTGGCTGACTTCTCCCTGCTCTTCCATGCCCGGTATAAGCAGATTGGTAAGTGTCGACTTTCCAACTCCTGATGGGCCTGCAAGCACTGTAGTCTTTCCTTTCAACACTTCCATTACACTGTCAATTCCAATATTATTCTTTGCACTTATGAATATGCACTCACAGCCACAGCCTTCGTATTTCTTCTTTAATTCATTCTTATATTCATCATCCGCCAGTTCTTCCTTATTAAAGCATACAACGGTCGGAACATCCTGATAATTCATCATAAGAATGAATTTATCAAGCAGATTAAAATTAGGTTCTGGCGTCTTTACTGCAAATATAACCATTGCCTGGTCGATATTAGCAGAAGCCGGTCTTATAAGTTCGTTCTTTCTTGGAAGGATGTCCACCACATTTCCTTTGAAATTATCCTTATCAATAACTTCTATCTCCACATTATCACCAACCAGTGGTTTAATGTGTCGGTTTCTGAATATCCCTTTTGCCTTACATTCATAAATACCGCTGGTTTCTACATGTATATAGTAGAAACCAGCGATACCCTTAATTATCTTTCCCTGCATATAAATAATTATACCTGATTAATTCTGTGCCGCTTCTGTAGCCTTTGTTGCTTCTGTAACCTTTGTTGACTCTGTAGCCTTTGTTGGTTCCGTAGCCTTTGTTTGCTCTTCATGCTTATGACTTACCGTAATTGTAACTGTTGTTCCCTCTGGAACTGAAGTACCTTCTGAGTAATCACTTGAAACTACATATCCATATGTTCCGCTAGATGTTGTATAAGAAACACTTGCCTTAAGTCCGTTATTTTCAAGCCACTGTCTTGCTTCTGACTCAGTCTTTCCTACAAGATTAGCCATTGTAACATTCTTAATCTGCTTTCCACGGCTTACTGTAATTGTAACTGTTGTTCCCTGTGCCACACTTCCTGATGGAGAAGCCTTAATTACTTTGCCTTCATCAACAGTGCTGCTGTAATCATAATCAACCGAAACCTTAAATCCTGCTGATTCCAATTTTTCTCTTGCATCAGATTCTGATTCCCCTGTAACAGATGGAACTGTTGTATTAACAACTTCTTCCCCACCGCTTATAGTAAGAATAATCTGTGTATTCTTTGCCACCTTGGCACCTACCTTAGTTCCCTGTGAAATTACAGTATCCTTAGCCACTGTCTTAGAGCTCTGTACAACCTGCTTATAGCCAAGTCCGACATCATTAAGTGCTTTAACAGCTTCATCCTTAGTCATGCCCTCAACCTTAGGAACTGTAACTGTATCCTTGGCATTTGCTGTTGATACAGTCTCTTCTGTAGTTGATACAGTTTCTGTATTTTCATTCTTATGTGACTTAGTGCTTCCAACAAGCTTAACAATAACAAATATTGTAACAATAAGTATAATAACAGCTATTCCTATTCCAATTATTTTCATAATTAAATCCAGCTTGTCATTATCCTCATCATCAATATCTACATCCTCATCGTCTTCCTGTAATTCATTATCTGAATCTTCATTTTCATCATCTTCCAGAAAAATATCATCATCTGATAATGCATCATCATTCTCACCAGCATTAACTTCTTCTGTATCAGATGAAGCTGTAGCTGCCACTCCTGCTGCTGCATAAGCCGGAGCCATCTTAACAAAATCTTCATCTGGCATTACAAGAGCTTTTTTAAGATCTGTTATAAGTTCTGCTGCTGTCTGATATCTTCTGTCAGGTTTCTTCTGTGTACATTTAATAACAATTCTGTCTATACTTAATGGTATATCCGCTGCAACCGTAGATGGTGCAGGTATCTCATCCTGAATATGCTGTACTGCTACTGCAACTGTAGAGTCACCATCAAACGGTACTGTACCTGTCAGCATCTCAAATATTGTTATACCGAGAGAGTATATATCACTTCTCGCATCAGAATATCCGCCTCTTGCCTGTTCAGGTGAAATATAATGAACCGAACCCATTGTTGATGACGAATTAATTGTACTTGATGAAGCAACCTTGGCAATTCCAAAGTCTGTTACCTTGACCTTGCCTTCCTTAGATATAATAATGTTCTGTGGCTTAATATCCCTGTGGACAATATTATGCTTATGTGCTGCATCAAGTCCGTTAGCAACCTGAATTGCAATGCTTACAGCTTCCTTAAAAGGTATTTTGCCACGCTTTTCTATGTATTTCTTAAGAGTTATACCCTCTACAAGCTCCATTACAATATAATATACTCCGTTCTCATCACCGACATCATATACATTAACTACATTAGGATGTGTAAATCCTGCTACAGACTGTGCCTCCGCCCTGAACTTAGATACAAATGTCTTGTCTTCACTAAACTCAGACTTCATTACCTTAATAGCAACATATCTGTTGAGTTTATGGCACTTTGCTTTGTAAACATCTGACATTCCGCCTGTGCCAATCTGCTCGATTATCTCGTATCTGTCAGCTAAAAACATTCCTTTTCTTAACATAACCTATCCCTTTCACTTACAGTTCTACAATTATAACTGAAATATTATCCTTACCGCCATTCTCATTCGCTCTGTCAATAAGCATTCTCGCTGCATCTTCTATATCGGCATTGTTCCTTACAATGCTTAATATCTCTGCATCTTCAAGCATATTAGTAAGACCATCAGAACACATAAGAACCTTACTGTTTTCTTTAAGATCAATTGAAAACATCTCTGGTTCGACTTGTTCCTCTACTCCGATTGCCCTTGTTATGACATTCTTTCTTGCATGTGTTCTTGCCTCGCTTTTACTTAACTGTCCTGCAAGAACCATCTCTTCAACAAGTGAATGATCTCTTGTTATCTGAGTTATGTCATTGTCATCTATTACATATAATCTGCTGTCTCCTACATTAGCAACTCTTAATACATTATCAAATATGGTTGCGATAACAAGCGTTGTTCCCATACCATAGTAATCCTCTGATTCAGATGCCTTCTGTAAAAGCAGACCATTAACCATCTTAACCGAATCATTAATAATGGATATCGCATCTTTTCCCTGTGACTGTTCAATAAGAGTTTTAATAGTTTCAACTGTAAAACGTGAAGCTATATCACCAGCTTTATGACCGCCCATTCCATCTGCTACAATAAACAGATTAGGCAGGCATCCAACCCTGTCAACAGATGTATATATATAATCCTGATTAACGGCACGCGTCTTGCCTATATCAGTAATCGCCGTTGCTTTCATCAACATCCTCCATATACTTATTCCTTAACTGTCCACAGGCACCATCAATATCTCTGCCCATTTCCCTTCTAATTGTAACATTTATTCCGTTCTTTTCAAGTTTATTTTTAAATGCGTACACTTCATCCTTACCAGTCTGCTTATAATCACGCTCCTTGATAGGATTAACAGGTATAAGATTAATATGGCAGTTCATGTCCTTAACAAGTTCAATCAACTGCTTTGCACATTCCATTGAATCATTGACGCCTTTAACAAGGCTGTATTCAAATGAGATTCTTCTGCCTGTACATTCTATGTAATACCTGCATACATCCATTATCTCCTCAATTGAATACTTATTTGCTATAGGCATCATTGTCTTTCTTAGTTCATCATTAGGAGCATGAAGTGAAATAGCAAGTGTAATCTGTAACTTAAGGTCAGCAAGTTCCTTTAGCTTAGGTACTATTCCACATGAGGATACGGTAATATTTCGCTGGCTTATATTAAGACCTCTCTCATCATTGATAAGTTCTATAAACTTAATAAGATTATCATAGTTATCCATTGGCTCTCCAGAACCCATAACTACAACATTGCTTACTCGCTCCCCTGTAATCTTCTGTATTCTGTATATCTGGTCAAGCATTTCAGATGGTCTTAAATCCCTGACTTTGCCGTTAAGTGTAGATGCACAGAAACGGCATCCCATACGGCATCCAACCTGTGAAGATATACATACTGAATTACCATGATGATATTTCATGAGTACACTTTCAACATAATTACCATCCGATAATCTGAACAGATATTTTTCTGTTCCGTCAAGCTTTGAATGCTGTACCCTGACAGGCTCTAAGCATACATATTCTGATGTTTCCTTTAACTTCTGTCTTAATGCATTAGAAAGGTTGGTACATTCATCAAAGCTGTCTGCCAGCTTTTCATGCATCCACTGATATAGCTGCGAAGCCCTGAACTTCTTTTCACCAAGTCCAGCCATATATGTTACAAGTTCGTCATAATTAAGTGACTTAATATCTGTCATGTCTATTCTCTCCTAAGTTTTGCAACAAAGAACCCATCTGTTCCGCCATTCTTTCCCGGCAGAATCTGTCTGTATTCTATCTTCTTAAAGCCATATTCTTTACATAACCAGTCAGCATTGGCTTCATTCTCTTCTGAATTAATTGTACATGTACTGTACATCATTATACCGCCCTGCTTAACATATGCCTGTACAACAGAAAGTATGCTCTGCTGAAGCTCTTTTAATGAAACAAGCTTGTCCTCTGTTATATTATATCTGATATCAGGCTTTCTTCCCATAACGCCGAGTCCTGAGCATGGAAGGTCTGCTATAACAACATCTGCCTTCTCTTTCATGGATTCATCCATTACGAGTGCATCTTTTATCTGAACTTCTATATTATTAAGTCCTAGCCTTGATATATTTTCTTCAATAAGTCCTGCCTTATAATCTGATACATCCCTTGAATATACTTTACCATCAGTGCCAACACTTATTGCAGCATTAACACTCTTGCCTCCTGGTGCTGCACACACATCAATTACTGTGTCTCCAGCCTTAAATCCAGTCATATATCCTGCTGTCATGGAGCTTATATCCTGTATCTGGTACAGACCATCCCTGAAACTCTTAAGTCCGGCTATATAATCATAGTCCTTAATCTCTAAAGCATATGGTATACCTTCAACATCTGCCACAGATACATTTTCCTGTGAAAGAATCCTCTTTATCTCTTCAACCGGTGCCTTTGCTGTGTTACATCTTACATAAGTCTTTTTTTCCTGCTTAAAGCCTGCAAGAATTTTCTCAGTCTTATCAATACCTAGCTGACTATGCCACATTTTAACTATCCATAATGGCATTGAGTATTTTACAGAAAGGTACTGTTCAATATCCTTATTCCTGTCAGGATTTGTAATATTGTCTTTATTTCTTGCAATGTTTCTTAAGACTCCGTTCACAAAGCCCTTAAGTCCTGTGAATCCACGTTTTGCAGCCAGCTTTACAGCCTCATTGCACACTGCTGAATCCGGAATATTATCCATATATATTATCTGGTATACAGACATTTCACATATATTTCTTATTAGTGGTTTCATCTTTCTTACAGGAGTCTTTGAAAACTGGTCTATTATATAGTCAAGTTCAATCCTGTTCTCAATTGTTCCAAGAGACAACCTGCCTATAAATGCTCTCTTATTCTTATCAAGATACTGGTACTTTGTCAGTGCATTATTAATGAGAAGGTGTGAAAATTCACCCTTCTCATTGATTTCCATAAGTATATCCAGTACAACTGCCCTTAAATTCACCGAATCAGTCACGGCGTCTTCCTCCAAATAAATAAATCAGTCTTAAAAGCTGTAAAATTGCTGTGGCTGCTGCCGCAACATATGTCATGGCTGCTGCTGAAAGCACTTTTCTTGCCTGTCTGTTCTCATCTCCATACAGGAATCCTTCTGATTCAAGAAGCTGTAATGCTCTTGCCGAAGCATTAAACTCAACCGGTAATGTTACAAGCTGGAAAAGTACTGCCAGACTGAACATAAGAATACCAATATCTATAAGTATATTAGTTGAGCCAAATATAAGTCCAAGCACAATAAGTATCCATGATACCTGCGAACCGACGCTGGCTAACGGAAAAAGTGCTGTTCTGAAGCTTAAAGGACCATATCCGTAAGCATGCTGTATGGCATGTCCTGTTTCATGGGCTGCAACTCCGATAGCAGCAACAGATGTTGAATTATACACAGAATCTGACAGGTTAAGTGTCTTATCCGCAGGATTGTAATTATCTGTAAGACTTCCTGCAATATGCTGTATTCTCACGTCATATATTCCCTTTGAGTGAAGTATTCTCTCAGCCGCCTCAGCTCCTGTAAGACCTGTTCGGCTCTCAACCTTACTGTACTTTGCAAAGCTTGATGATACACGAATCTGTGCCACAACTGCTATGATACCTGTGATAACAAGTAAAATCCATGTCGGGTCATAACCGTATCCATAGCCATAATATGCTAAAACCATATATATCATCCTTTCTATATGTTTTTCAGGTAATCTGTTTACTACCTGCTGTTTTTAAGCGCTGTGCCCTCTGTAAGCCTGCAGCCTCTTAGAAATGAAGCCGCATCCATTCTCTTCTTTCCCTCAAGCTGCACCTCATTGACCCTCAGCACACCTGCACCTGTTGTGATGTCAAATGTGTTTTTGGTTATATTGGTTATTATACCACACTCCTGTGCGCTGTATTCCTTATCGGAATCGACTACATCCGCACCGAAAAGCTTTAACAGCTTTCCGTCAAGGAAGGAATATGCTGCCGGTGCAGGGTCAAGTCCCCTCATAAGCCTCTCAAGCTCAACGGCAGGTCTTGTAAAATCAAGATTTCCAAGACTCTTGTCTATCATGGAAGCATAGCAGGTATCGCCCTCCTGCTTCACAGGAGTAATAGTCCCGGCTTCTAATCCGTCAAGCGTTTTAATTAAAAGCTGCGCACCGACAACGGAAAGCTTATCGTGGTATGTCTCATACGTCTCCTTCGGCTCAATAGCAACTTCTTCCTTAAGAAGCATGTCTCCTGTGTCAAGTCCCTTATCCATCTGCATTGTGGTAACACCGCTCACCTTTTCGCCATTTATTATGACCCACTGGAGCGGTGCCGCTCCGCGGTACATCGGGAGAAGCGATGCATGTACATTCACACATCCGTACTTAGGAAGTGTAAGTACGCTCACAGGAAGGAGCTGTCCGAATGCGACTACAACAATCACGTCCGGAGCAAGCTTTTTAAGCTCTTCCAGAAATTCTTCATTCTTTCTTACTTTTTCTGGTTGATAAACGGTTAATCCTTTTTCTAATGCAAATTCTTTTACCGTAGATGCTACCATTTTCATTCCTCTTCCTTTTGGTCTATCAGGATTTGTTACTACTGCTATTATTTCATGTTTAGCATTATATATAGCTTCTAATGA
>OHEV01001073.1_pt1 | contig 11883 bp, 7 predicted proteins | sample 1567331 | NCBI WGS metagenome assembly OHEV01 (sample SAMEA3879561, study PRJEB24766) | human gut metagenome | biome: human-associated habitat; feature: feces | place: USA | collected 1985/1987 | reverse complement strand
TCCTTGCGCAGATCGGCCGGAGCGAGGTTCACCACGACCTTGCGGCCCGACATCTTGCGACCGGTATTCTCGAAAGCCGCCCGGATACGCTGCTCGCTCTCCTTGACGGCGTTGTCCGGCAGTCCGACCAAATAGAGTCCCAGACCGCCCCCGGTGAGATTGACCTCGACGGTCACCTTCACGGCGTCGATCCCGGCAACAGCCCCTGCATACGTACTGACGAACATATTATCGATCTTTCACTATACAATCAAGCGATCTTCCTCCAGCTCCGGTCCGAATTTCCGGACCCGCACTTCCAGAGCGGCGCCCCCGCCGCGAATGCGGCAAAACCGGACGCGGAAACCGGAGCCGGCTCCGCTAAAACGGCTCCTCCTCGTTCAGATTCACGGGCGCCCCCGACACACCGGGCGTAAGGAACTCCTCGGGCACGCCGCCGAAGCCGCCCAGCCCGGAATTGGAACCGCTCGATACATCCTCGTACTGCCCCGGCGCAGGGCGACTGCCCGCCTCCGGCATCAGCGTTTCGTCCACATCGGCGAAGCGGGCCTGGTCCTTCAGGAAACGCAGATTGACATCCGTGACCGCACCGTTACGGTGCTTGGCGATGATGATCTCGGCCATACCCGCCGTCGGCATACCGTTCTCGTCCTGATTGATACCGTAATATTCGGGACGATGGATGAAAGCCACGATGTCGGCGTCCTGCTCGATGGCCCCCGATTCGCGCAGGTCCGAAAGCTGGGGGCGTTTCGAACCGCCGCGCAGCTCCGTAGCACGGCTCAACTGCGAGAGGGCGATGATCGGCACGTTCAACTCCTTGGCGATGGCCTTCAACGTGCGGGAGATGAAAGCCACCTCCTGTTCGCGGTTGCCCTTCGAATCCTGCGTTCCGCCGGTCATCAACTGCAAATAGTCGATGATGATGATCTGGATGTCGTTGTGTATCTTCAGACGCCGGGCTTTCGAGCGGAATTCGAAGACCGACAACGCCGGCGTATCGTCGATGTAAAGGGGGGCCGCCCCCAGCGGCTTGGTCGCCGACTCCAGGTGGCGCCACTGCTCGGGCGTAAGACGGCCGCTCTTGATATCGTTGCCCGGAATACCCGTTTCGGCGATGATAAGGCGCATCATCAACTGCACCGAAGACATCTCGAGCGAGAAGAACGCCACCGGACGTTCGTGATCGACGGCCATGTTGCGGGCCATCGACAACACGAAGGCGGTCTTACCCATCGAAGGGCGTGCCGCCACGATGATGAGGTCCGACAACTGCCAGCCGAGCGTCACGCGGTCGATGGCCATGAAACCCGAAGGCACGCCGTTGAAGGCCGACGTGTTCTTGGATGCCTCCTCGATCTGCATCAGCGCCTTGGCCAGCAAATCCTTGGACGACTGTACCGAACGCTTGACGTGACCTTCGGCCACCTTGAAGATTTCGCTCTCGGCATAGCCGATCAACTCCGTCACGTCAGTCGATTCGTCGTACGAACGGCGCTGGATCTCGGTCGCGGAGCGGATCAGCTCCCGCTGCACGTACTTCTGGGCGATGATTTTGGCGTGGAACTCCACGTTGGCCGCCGAGCCCACCTTCTGCGTGAGCTGCGCCAGGTACGACGCACCGCCCACCTTCTGCAACTCCTTGCGGACCTTCAGCCGCTCGGTGACCGTATAGAGGTCGATCGGTTTGAGTTCGGTCGAGAGCTCCTCGATCGCGCGGTAGATCGTCCGATGCTCTTCGGTATAGAAAGCCTCGGGCGTGATGAACTCCTGCACGGTGATGATCGAATCCTTCTCGAGCATCAGAGCGCCGAGCACCGCCTCCTCCAGTTCGACGGCCTGCGGAGGCACGTTGCCGGGGGTATCGGTCATTGCAGCGAACGCTTCGCGGTTGCGCGAAGCGGGGGTATATTCTTTAGCCATTCGTTACGTGGATTTCAACTTTCAAAAATAGACAAACGGGGCGACATATCAAAACGCCCCGGACCCCGTTTTGTCGAAAAATCTGTTTACAATCGAACGATCCCCGGCAGGGGATTCTCCCGGGCCGGAAAGATGTCGATAAAAAGGGGCTTTCTGTCGATTCTTTTTTACGGTCCCTTCGGTCAGCAAAAGGCACCGACCAGAATCGGCACGCACACCTCCAGTACGATGCCGTGCAGGATGGCCAGCGGCACCAGGTCGCTGCCCGAATAACGGGCGATCGAAGGCAGACACACGTCCATCGAAGTCACGCCCGCCACCGAGATCGGGGCCAGCGGACCGCCCCAGCGGGCGAACAGCGGCATTCCGAACAGGGCGATCATCTCGCGCACGACGTTGGCCAGCAAAGCGACCGTCGCCAACTCGGCGGCGCCCTGCACGCCGAGCGTCGCGCTCTTCAGGTCGGCGATCAGCACCGACGAAAGCGAATAGTAGCCGAAACCGCTGCCTACGGCCAGACAGTCCGTCAGGCTGAATCCCCGGAGCACCAGCACGCCGAGCGCCGAAAAGAGCAGGGTGCCGACGATCGTACAAAGCGGCAACAGGAGCATCCGCCAGTTGAACGTGCGCAGCATATAGTGCAGATTGTCGCCGGCCCCGAGTCCCAAGCCGACCAGCACCACCATCACCGAAAGAATAATCATCGGCAGATCGGGATCCAACAGCCACGTCGGGACGGCATCGGCATAACCGAGCGCCACGCCGACTGCAAAAAAAACGAAAACGATCAGACTATCTCTCATCGCTCCCTCCTTTCCGGAAAAAGTAACGCCGGACGACGAATACCGCCGCGAAACTCCCGGCGACGCCGAGGCAGGCGATCACGGCGGCCTGCCAGCCGAAACGTCCGAAATTGACGATCAGTTCGCGGTTGGAACCGATCGTAACACCGAAAACGAAGAGCAGGGCCCACACGGTAAGCGATACTCCCCGCTCCAGCCTGGCCACAAACGACCAGTTGCGCAGCAGATAGCCCGCTCCGATTCCGGCAAACAACAGCAAAACGATACGAAACATAGCTCAATCGACAGTTAAAAAAGCCCGACGAGATACATTGCACCCCGCCGGAAAAATATTATAAAACACAAATTTCGCGCTGCAAAGATAGCGAAAGCCGGGAGAAAACGGGAACTTATTCCCGGTTTTTCGAGGCGCATCCTATCTAAAACTATGTCAAAGATAGCGAAAGGTGGACGGCGAGCCAAACATCCCTTTTAGTTTCTTTTTTTGCGTGGCAGAGTTCACGAGTGCCCTCTGCTTCGACCGTCGGTTGTCCGAACTTGTCCGAACTTGTCCGAACTTGTCCGAGTCGCCTTCTATCTTTTGCAAAGATAGTCAAAGCGACGGGCAATCGAAAATTTATTTTTCGGATTGCCGCGAAACAACCCTGTCGGAACAGGTATTCTTCGGATAAAGATAGTTGTTCGCCGTCAAATATGCAAGGTGGTTCGGGGTTCCTTGCGGCCGATGGCCAGACGTTGTCCGTCGCGGACGACGATCGCCCGGCCGTTTGCGAACGGTTTTACCGCGTTGCAGTCCGAACAGTCGATCGCTACGGCCCCGGTGGAGTCTATGAAATGCCAGCAGCGTCCCGTGCGGACGGCGGCCAAGCCTTCGGAGAAGTCGAAACCGGCGTCGTATATGGGTGGGATCAATTCCCGTTCTCCGATTTTGAAACCCCACAGTCCGTCCCGGACGAAGAGTTCGCCCCGGTCGGCCGGAGTTTCGGGCCCGCAAACGGCGTATCGGACGAGCGGCTTCAAGTTCGGCAGGCGCATCAGCGGGGATTTGAGCACCCGGGCGATGCGATAGCGGACGGCGTCGCCCGCCTTTTCGAACAGTGCGAGGCATTCTGCGTGGGCCGCACAGCCGTGCCGGACGATTTCCCGGGGCGAGAGCAGCAGTCCCTCTCCCCGGTTGTAGCGGGCGAGCAGTCCGGGTTCGAGCGCCAGCGCGTGCAGGGTCGTAGAGATCGTGGCGATGGAGTAGTCGTCGATCGACGCGTCGAAATCCTCCGCCGTGCGTCCGGGGTGCTGGTAGGCTGCCGTGCCCAGCTCGGGACTTTTCTCTCCGGCGAAGACGGGAAGAAACATCGCATCGAAATCCACCGGACGGAGCGTGCCGCTCTCATCCAGCAGAATATTTTCGGGTTTCAGGTCCCCGTGCGCCCAGTCGCTTTCGAGAAGTTCCAGCGCCAGGCGGTCGAACTGTCGGGCCAAGTTGCTGAGGTGCGCTTTGTCGCCGGAGTCGGCGCTCCGCATAACGGATTCGTAGAGCGTGATTCCTTCGATCCAGTCGTCCACGACCACGTCGCACCACTCGCCCTGCCCGTCGGCCTGCCAAACGTAAAGCTCTTGCCGCAGGAGTTTCTCTTGATAGATCGCTTCGAGGTGCTCCATAGGCCGTGTGTAGCATTTGAGCATTTTGTACCGGCTGCCGCAGCGGATTTTGAAAACCACCGCGCTGTTGCCGACCCAGCGCAGGGGGTCGCCGTCCGAAGAACGGCACACTTCGATTTCTCCCAGCGTGCGGGTCAGCCCATAGGGATCTTGAAGAGCCTCGATGAATTGGCGGATCGAATGGAGCATGGATAACAGGATGAAGGGAAGATAAAAACAAGTGGAAAACCGAAGGCTCTCCACTTGCAGGATTGAAGAAAAGCGTACGGGAACGCTTTTCCGGTGTCGGATTAGTGGCAGCAGCCCTCGCCGCAGCCTCCCTTGTGGTCGCTGCAACCTCCCTCATGATCGCCGCAGCCGCCGTCGCAACCGCAGCTGCAGCCGCCTGCCGATTGCAGGTCTTCGGGCGTTACGTCGCGTACCGAAACGACCTCGACCTCGAAATTGAGGGTCTTGCCGGCCATCGGATGGTTGAAGTCCATTTTCACGGTCTCTTCGCCCACCTCCTTGATGGTACCGATCATGCGGTTGCCCTGTGCATCGCTCATCGGCACCTGCGAACCTGCGAAGAGGATGTCTTCGGCCAGCTTGCCGTCCACCATGAATGTATTTTTAGGCAGATCGACGATCGCTTCGGCGATCACCTCGCCGTAACCGTCCTTCGGAGAGAGCGTGAAGGCAACCTTCTCGCCCGGCTCTTTGCCCAGGATCGCCTCCTCGAATTTGGGGAGCAGCATGCCTGTTCCGCAGATGAACTCGAGGGGAGCGCCCGGCTGGGACTGGTCTGCGATTGCGCCGTCAACGGTCAGTTTGTAATCGACCGCTACCATTTTGTTTTTTTCTACTTTCATTGTTTTCAGAAAATTATTTGAGTGTAATTGTGACAAAGATACGATTTTCGCCCGGATTTTGCAATCGGGATGAAATAAACGGATTTATACATTGTATTATTAACGCGAAAACGATGAAAAAATTATTCTTCGCATGGATCATGGCGCTGTGGTGCTTCCCCGCAGTATTCGCGCAGAGCGGGCAGGGGATTCGTTATCAGGGAGAGGTCGGTGTGGGGACCGCTTTCGGAGTAGGATCGAACGCCTACGACCGTTTCGTCCTGGAAACCGTCCACGGCGTGCGCATCGGCCCGCGACTGTTCGTCGGCCTGGGTGTGGCCTGGAACTACTATTCCGCCCGGGGAGATATGCCGGACGATAGTTTCAGGGAGTACACCGACGGAGGCCGTTCGTTCGTCCCGATTTTCGCCGATATGAAGGTTTATTTCCTCGACCGGCGGATTTCCCCCTATCTGAAAGTGGATATCGGTTACGGCATCCACAAGCACGGCGGTATTTATGCTGCGCCGGCCGTCGGTGTGAAATTCGGTTTGGGGAGTGTCCTGGCACTGAACATCGACTTCGGATTCCAGGTGCAGCAGCAGACTGCTCCCGACACTTCGAGCGGTCTGGGAGGTATCGTCCTGCGTGCCGGGTTGAGTTTTTAGGCTCGAATCCTTCGGGGTGAAATAAAAAGGAGGGGCGCAGTCCGCGTCCCTCCTTTTTCATGCAGAGTCCCGGTTTATTCCGTGCAGCGGCAGACCAGATTGCGGTCGCCGTAGCCGTTGTCGATCTTCGACACGTAGGGGAAGAATTTCGACTCGCGGATGAATTCGAGCGGGAACGCTGCCTTTTCGCGCGTGTAGGGATGCGACCATTCGCCGCAGATTTCGGCAGCCGTGTGGGGAGCGTTCACCACCACGTTGTCCGCTTCGCCCGAAGCGGCGGCCTCCTCGCATTCGCGCTTGATTTGGATGAGCGTGGCGATGAAGCGGTCCATTTCGGCTTTCGGCTCCGATTCCGTAGGCTCGACCATCAGGGTTTCGTGTACCGGGAAGGATAGCGTCGGGGCGTGGAAGCCGTAGTCCATCAGACGGTGGGCGATGTCGCCGCAGTCGATGTTGTAGTCTTTCTTGAAGTGGGTCAGGTCGAGAATCATCTCGTGACCCACGCGGCCCGTTTCACCCGAATAGTAGGTGCGGTACTCCGACTTGAGGGCCGACGACATGTAGTTGGCGTTCACGATCGCCATCTCGGTAGCCGCTTTCAGACCTTCGCCGCCCAGCATCTTGATGTAACCGTAGGTGATCGGGAAGAGCATGGCCGAACCCCAGGGTGCCGATGCCACGGCCGTGATGCCTTCGTCGCCGCCGGTGGGGACGATCGAATGCGAGGGGAGGAACTTGCGGAGGTGCTCCGCCACGCAGATCGGACCTACGCCCGGGCCGCCGCCGCCGTGAGGCATTGCGAAGGTCTTGTGCAGGTTCAGGTGGCAGACGTCCGCACCGATGTAGCCGGGGTTCGTGAGGCCTACCTGGGCGTTCATGTTGGCGCCGTCCATATATACCTGTCCGCCGGCGTCGTGTACGGCATCCACGATCTCGCGGATGCGGCTCTCGAATACGCCGTGCGTCGAGGGGTAGGTGATCATCATGCAGGCCAGCTCCGAGCTGTGCTCCTGGGCTTTGGCCTTCAGGTCCTCCACGTCGATATTGCCGTTGGCGTCGCAGTCGACCGTGACGATCTTCATGCCGGCCATCGCCGCCGAAGCGGGGTTGGTGCCGTGTGCCGACGAGGGGATCAGGACGATGTTGCGGTAGCCCTGGCCCCGGCTCTGGTGGTAGGCGCGGATCACCATCAGTCCCGTGTATTCGCCTGCGGCGCCCGAATTGGGCATCAGCGAGCAGGCGGCGAAGCCGGTGATGGTCGCCAGGTCGGCGGCCAGCCCGTCGATCAGTTCGCGGTAGCCTTCGGTCTGGTCGGCGGGAGCGAACGGGTGCATGTTCTGGAACCCGGCGAGCGACAGGGGCTGCATGAGGGCTGCGGCATTGAGTTTCATGGTGCAGGAGCCGAGCGAGATCATCGAATTTGCCAGCGAGATGTCGCGCAGCTCGAGGCGTTTGATGTAACGCATCAGGTCGCTTTCGCAGCGGTAGGTGTTGAAGACGCGTTCGGTCAGGAACTCCGACTGGCGCAGGATCGCGGCCGGGATGGTAATCTCCTCCGACAGTTTGACGGCCTTGGCTTTTTTGCCTTTGGCCTCGGCGAAGATGGCGATTACCTCGTTCACCTCCTCGGGGGTGGTCACGTCGTCGAACGAGAAACGAACCCGATCCTCCGAAGGATAGAAGAAGTTGATGCCGCGTTCGAGCGCCAGCGACTGTACGACGGCGGCTTCCGCCTCTACTTCGAGCGTGTCGAAGAAGTTCTTGGCTGCCAGTTTGTAGTCCATCGCTTCGAGCGCCTTGGCTACCGTTACGGCTGCCGTGTGGGCCGTCTTGGCCGAGCGGCGCAGACCTTCGGCGCCGTTATAGACGCAGTAGAAGCCGACCATCGAAGCCATCAGTGCCGTAGCGGTGCAGATGTTCGAGGTGGCACGCTCGCGCTTGATGTGCTGTTCGCGGGTCTGGAGCGCCATGCGGAGCGCACGGTTGCCCAGACGGTCGATCGATACGCCGATGATGCGGCCCGGCATGTTGCGCTTATACGCTTCGCGCGTGGTCATGTAGCCGGCGCTCGGGCCGCCGAAGCCCATCGGAATACCCAGACGCTGCGTCGTGCCGACGACGATGTCGGCTCCCCATTCGCCCGGAGCCTTCAGCAGGGCGAGCGACAGCAGGTCGGCGACAGCCGTTACCAGGGCGCCTTTGGCATGGGCCGCTTCGGTGAAGGCGGCGTAGTCGCGCACCTCGCCGTTGGCGGCGGGGTACTGTACGATGGCGCCGAACTCCTTGCCGGTGAATTCATACGTATTGTAGTCGTCGATCACCAGTTCGATGCCGAACGGCTCGCTGCGGGTGATCAGTACGTCGAGCGTCTGGGGGAAGATGTTGCGATCGACAAAAAGCTGGTTGCGTCCCTCCTTGACCGCTTCGCGCGAGCGGAGCGAGAACATCATCAGCATCGCTTCGGCGGCTGCGGTGCCTTCGTCCAGCAGCGAACAGTTGCCGATCTCCATGCCTGTCAGCGAAATGACGGCGGTCTGGAAATTCAGCAGCGCCTCAAGGCGTCCCTGCGAAATCTCGGCCTGATAGGGGGTGTACGAAGTGTACCAGGCGGGGTTCTCGAAGACGTTGCGCGTGATGGCGGCCGGTACGGCGCAGGGGTAGTAACCCATGCCGATGAACGAACGCAGGGTGCGATTCTTGGCTGCGAGGGCCTGGATGTGATTCGCGAATTCGTATTCGCTCATGCCCTGGGGCAGGGCGAGCGGCTGTTTCAGGCGGATAGACTGAGGAATGACCTGTGCGATGAGCTCATCGACGGATTTGACGCCGATCACGGCGAGCATCGCTTTCAAATCCTCGGGATTGGTGACGCCGATATGGCGGTCGGAAAATTTATCAAACATAGGATTTTGAGAATGATTTTTTATGATTTGTAATTCGAATTTATTCGTTCGGGATCAATATTTGAAACTGCTGCCTCCGATGAACTCCCGCAGGAGCGACGTGGGCGGGATCTCTTCGGGAGAGATCGGGATGAAGTTGTCGAGGAACTTGAGCATGCGTTTGGCCTCGCCGTATTCGGGGACCGTATCGGGTACTTCCCGCAGGATCGGTTCGGCAAAGCGGCGCAGGACCGAAATTTCGTAGAAGAGCGACGAATTGAACATCACGTCGGCATTCTCCTGGTAGGGGAAGCTTCTCCTCGCCCCGGCGGACGCTTTCCCAGCGGGCGAGCGTCGAAAGGGCGTCGTTGCCCCGCGTGCGGTAGTCGCGCGTCAGGCGGCGCAGCAGCCGGTTGTCGGAGGTGGCGATGCGCGACACGTTGTCGAGGGCCACCGAGGTGAAGCAGGAAACGTAGATCTTGAATTTCCGGGATTCGGGAACGCCGGGCGTCAGGGCCGGGTTCAGTCCGTGGATACCTTCGACGATCAGTACCGACCGCTCGTCGAGCTGCAAGGGGTTGTCGTGCCACTGGCGGGTGCCGGAGATGAAGTCGTAACGCGGAATATCGACGCTCTCGCCCCGTTCGAGGCGTTTCAGATGGTCGTTGAACTGTTCGAGGTCGATCGCTTCGAGTGCCTCGTAGTCGTACTCTCCGTTTTCGTCGCGTGGCGTCTTTTCGCGGTCCACGAAATAGTCGTCCAGCGAGATCAGTACCGGGTTGAGTCCCAGGACCCGGAGCTGTACGCCCAGCCGTTTGGCGAAGGTGGTCTTGCCGCTGGACGAAGGGCCTGAAATCAACACCAGCCGCACGCCCCGTTCGCGGTTGGCCTCCGCGACGCAGCCGGCCACCTGGGCCAGCTTGTTTTCATGGAACGCCTCTGCGATCTTGATCAGCTCGCTGGCGTCGCCCGCGAGAACTTTCGAGTTGAGCTGTCCGACGGTCGGAACGCCCATGATCTCCACCCACGACTGGTATTGGTGGAAGACGTCGAACATCTTCTCCTGGTGGACGCTCTGATGCAGTCGCGTCGGGTCGGTCCGCAGCGGCAGGGCGATGAAGAAGCCGTTGTAATAGGGGTGCAGGTCGAACTGCGGAGTGTAACCCGTCGAAGGGGTCAGGGCTCCGTAGAAATAACCCGGCAGGGAGTCGATCGTATAAATTTTGCTGTATAACCTCGGCCGGGAGTCGAGCAGGGCGATTTTATCGGCCATTCCGAACCCTTCGTAGATTTTGCGGGCCGTGTCGGTGAGCATCTTCACCCCCTGGATCGGCAGGTTGCGGTCGATGATCCCTCGCATGCGGGCCTTGATCGCGTCGAGGTGTTCGGCGGGAATCGGTCCGAAGCCCGATATTTCGCAGTAGAAACCGCTTGCCCCCAGCGAGTGCCGGATGTAGAGCGTGCGGTCGGGGAACAGCTCCCGGACCGCCTTTTGCAGGATGAACGAGATCGTGCGCTGATATACCCGGATTCCTTCGAAGGAGGTGATGTCGATGAACCGGACCGTTACCGGTTTGTATATTCTGTAGTTGAGTTCCTTGATGCGGTTATTGACATAGGCGGCCAGGAACGGATGCGGCCCGTCGAGCCGGAGCTGCCGTTCGACTTCGAGCAGGGTCGTGCCCATCGCGACCTCGATCGTCCGTCCTGCGTTTTCGCAGATGACCGGAAGGGTGTCTGACATATTTTTGTTCATAAATCGCGTAAAAATACAATTATTTCCTAACTTTGACAAACGTAAACTCTATTTGTGATGAAAAAAATCTTCTTGGGTATTTTGCTGTTGCTGTGTGCGGCGTTGTGTGCGTGCGCACCTCGTGAAAAAGTAGTTATCATATTATCAACGAACGATATACATGCCCAAATCCAGAATTTTCCGCAGTTGGCGACGGCCGTTGCCGAGTGTCGGGACACGGCGTCGGTGATCCTGGTCGATGCCGGCGACCGCTGGACAGGCAACGCCTATGTGGACCAGGCCGAAGGACGGCGTCCCGTGTTGGAGCTGATGAACGAGCTGGGGTACGACGTGGCCACGCTCGGCAACCACGAGTTCGACGTGGGGCAGCAGACGCTGGCCGAAGCGATCGACTATTGCCGTTTCCCGGTGATCTGCGCCAACATGGTCAGCGAGAACTCGCCGATTCCGCAGTTGAAACCCTATGTCATTCTCGATCGTGAAGGGGAGAAGTTCGCTTTCGTCGCTGCGGTGACCAATTACGGGTACAACAACCATCCGGACGGCCACGACGCCATCTTCGAAGGATTGCGTTTTACGGATGCCGTGCAGACGCTCGAGGAGTACGAATACCTGCGCGACAGTTGTCAGGTGCTGGTGGCGCTGACGTCGCTGGGCATCGATCCCCTCACCGACAGCCGCTTTATCAAGGACGGCGCTACGGTGCCGGACGCCGTGGCGTCCTTCGTGGTGGAGGGCGGCGGCTTCCGCCACATCGCCGAGCAGACCGCCCCGGACAACATGGCCACGGAGCAGGGCTTCTACGCGTTGGCGGCGTGCCAGCGCTTTACAAAGGGGCAGTCCCGCCTATATGACATGACCGCCGTGGAGCAGGATCGCTACCAGACCGACCCGGTGCCGGAGGGCAAGCCCCAGCCGGTGGAGCCGCAGGACGCGCAGGTGGACGATACCGCCGACTGCACCTGTACCATCTCCATCTCCTGTGAGGTGCTGCTGGACAACATGGATAAGCTGGCACAGAACAAGCGGCCGCTGGTGCCGGAGGACGGCGTGCTCCTGCCGGAGACGCAGGTCACGTTTGCCGCCGGGGAGAGCGCCTTTGATGTGCTCCAGCGGGTCTGCCGGGAAAATAAGATCCACATGGAGTCCAGCTTCACACCCCTCTACAACAGCGCCTATATCGAGGGCATCGGCAACCTCTACGAGTTTGATGCCGGCAGCCTGTCCGGGTGGATGTACACCGTCAACGACTGGTTTCCCAACTACGGCTGCTCCCGCTATCAGCTGCGGGACGGAGATGTGCTGCGCTGGGTCTACACCTGCGATCTGGGCAAGGATGTGGGCGGCGGCATGACCAACTGAATC
>OHEV01001068.1_pt1 | contig 11918 bp, 10 predicted proteins | sample 1567331 | NCBI WGS metagenome assembly OHEV01 (sample SAMEA3879561, study PRJEB24766) | human gut metagenome | biome: human-associated habitat; feature: feces | place: USA | collected 1985/1987 | reverse complement strand
TCGTCGCCCATCATGCCGTCGCCGGTCACGCTGTCGTCTTTTTTGTTTTCGCCGCTCATGTCGTCGCCCGGCATGTTATCCTTTTTTTTGCCGCTGTCCGCCGCGCCGTTGTCGGTCGTACCGGTCGACGGGCCGTTGGCGGTGTTGCTGTCCTTCTTCTCCCCGCAGCCCGCGAGCGAGAAGAGCAGCAGCGCCGTCACAAAAAGCATGGCAAGGGTCTGCTTCATTGCTGCATTTCTCCTTACGTTCATCTCCCGCGATACCCAAGCAATAGTATGCGCACGAAACAACAAGAAACCAGACGTAAATTTTGTCAAAACGCATGTCACCGACACTAACTCGGCAAAAAGCTTCGCAGAGTTTCGCGCCTATAGGCGCGAAATAATTTTAATCGTAATTTCCAACGACATGTGCGTTGGAAATTACACTTCTCAGGCCACAAGTGTGGAAATCAACCGCCTGCGGCGGTTGATTTATGCGCGCAGCGGCCTGCAAAAAATCAAAAAAGAAGGGCATCGCAAAACGATGCCCTTCTTTTTGAAATTGTCTTACTTGCTCGCCTTCGCGGCCTTGAAGGCCTCGATCAGCATCGGGGTGACCTTGAACAGGTCGCCGCAGATGCCGTAGTCAGCGATCTCGAAGATGGGAGCGGTGTCGTTCTTGTTGACGGCGATGATGCACTCGGAATCCTGCATACCAGCCTTGTGCTGGATAGCGCCGGAGATACCCAGAGCGATGTAGACCTTGGGATGGACGGTCTTGCCGGTCTGGCCGACCTGATGGTCAGCGGAGATCCAGCCGGAGTCCACGCAGGCGCGGGAGGAACCCACGACGCCGCCCAGCACCTCTGCCAGCTCCTCGGCCAGCTTGATGCCCTTCTCCACGTCCTTGGAGATACCACGGCCAACGGACACGATGAAGTCGGCGCCGATCAGGTCAACCAGCTTCTTGGCGGCCTTGACGGTATCCACCACCTCGGTGTGGATGTCAGCAGCGGTCAGCTCGAACTTGGGCTCGATGATCTCCACGTTCTTGGGGCACTCGCGCTTCTTCATAACACCGGGGCGAACGGTGGCCATAGCGGGACGGAAACGGGGGCAGATGATGGAGGCCATCAGGTGACCGCCGAATGCCGGACGGGTCATCTTCAGGTCGCGGGAGACGTCATGCGGCTCCTTGTTGATCATCACGGTGCCCAGCTTCTCGATGCGCTCCTCGGGCAGCGTGGAGGCTTCCTTCAGGAAGCCCTTGTAGTTGGGCATATCGATGTCCAGGTGGGTGCAGTCCGCGCACAGACCGGTGTGCAGGCGGGCGGCGCAGCGGGGAGCCAGATCGCGGCCGATGTTGGAGGCGCCGAACAGCAGCACCTCGGGCTTCAGCTCCTCAACGGCCTCCACGATCACCTTGGTGTAGGCATCGGTGGTGAAGTCCTTCAGCAGGGGGGAATCATAGACATAGACCTTGTCTGCGCCATACTGGCCCAGCTCAGCGGCGATGCCCTTGACGTTGTCGCCCAGCAGGATGCCGCACAGCTCCACGCCCAGCTCATTGGCCAGCTTCCGGCCCTCGGAGATCAGTTCGAAGGTAGTGGGCATCATCACGCCCTGACGCTGCTCGCAGAAAACCCATACGTTTTTGAAGGCAGCGGTATCAGCACTATTAAAAGCCATTTTCGTTTCTCCTTCCTTAGATGATGTGCTTGGCGGCCAGAATGCCTGCCAGCTTGTCGGTGGTAGCCTTGTCAGCGCCCTCGAGCATCATGCCCGCGCCCTTCTGAGGGGGCGTGAAGGAGGTCAGAATGTTGGTGGGAGAACCAGCCAGGCCGATCGTGCTCTTGTCGATCAGGGGGTGATCCTTCAGGGTCTCGTAGGTCATGGTGACCAGAGGCTTGCTGTAGCACTCGAACGCGCCGCCCACGGACAGGTAACGCGGGGTGTTCAGCTCCTTGATGCAGGTGATCATGCAGGGGGTCTTGACCTTGATGGTCATGTAGCCGTCCTCCAGCATGCGCTTGACGGTCAGGGTGTCGCCGTCCTTGGTGATCTCGCCGGCATAGGTGACCTGGGGCAGATGCAGCTTCTCAGCGATCTGGGGGCCGACCTGTGCGGTATCGCCGTCGATGGCCTGACGGCCAGCCAGGATGAGGTCATCCTTCTCGATGCCGTAGGTGTCGATGGCAGCGGCGATGATCTGGGAGGTAGCGTAGGTATCGGAACCGCCGAACTCACGAGCGGTGACCAGAACGCCCTCGTCCACGCCCATGGCCATCAGCTCACGCAGCATACCTTCTGCGGGAGGGGGACCCATGGTGAACGCCACGACCTTGCAGCCCAGCTCGTCCTTCAGAGCCAGAGCCGCCTCAACGGCGTTCATGTCATCGGGGTTGATGATGGTCTGCATGGACGCACGGTCCAGGGTGCCATCGGGATTGACAGCGACCTTGCCGCTGGTGTCGGGGACTTGCTTTACGGTAACCAGAATCTTCATTGTCTCTTTCCTCCCCTTACAGACCCATGTTGGCGGAGATCACGATGCGCTGGACCTCACTGGTGCCTTCATAAATTTCCGTGATCTTGGCATCGCGCATCATGCGCTCCACGGGATAATCCTTAGTGTAGCCGTAGCCGCCGAACAGCTGCACCACCTTGGTGGTGGTCTTCATGGCGTGCTCGGAGGTGAACAGCTTGGCCATGGCGGCCAGCTTGGTGTAGCGCTTGCCCTCGCCCTTGGCCACGGCGGCCTGATAGGTCAGCAGACGTCCTGCCTCGCAGCCCAGCTCCATGTCTGCCAGTGTGAACTGGGTGTTTTGGAACTTGCTGATGGGCTTGCCGAACTGGACGCGGCCCTTGGTATAGTTAATGGCCTCGGCCAGCGCGCCCTCGGCGATGCCCAGAGACTGGGCAGCAATGCCGATACGGCCGCCGTCCAGCGTGGCCATGGCGATAGAGAAGCCCTTGCCCTCTACGCCCAGCAGGTTCTCCTTGGGGACGATGCAGTCCTGGAACACGATCTCGGCGGTGGGGCTGCCGTGGAGTCCCAGCTTTTCCTCGTGCTTGCCCACAGAGAAGCCGGGGAAGCCGCTCTCCACGATGAACGCGGAGATGCCCTTGGTGCCGCGGGACTTGTCGGTCATGGCGAATACCACGAACACATCGGCCACATAGCCGTTGGTAATGAATATCTTAGAGCCGTTCATCACATAGTGGTCGCCCTCCAGCTTGGCTTCGGTTTGACCCTTAGAGGCGTCGGAGCCGGCATTCGGCTCGGTAAGGGCGAAAGCGCCCACATGATGGCCCTTGGTCAGCATGGGCAGGTACTTGGCCTTCTGCTCGGCGGTACCGTAGTTCATGATGGGGTCACAGCACAGGCCGTTGTGGGTAGCCACAATGTCGCCGGTAGAGGCGCACTGCTTGGAGAGCTCCTCGATGCAGATGGCACTGGCCAGCGGATCGGCGCCCGCGCCGCCGTACTCCTTGGGGACGCACATACCCATGACACCCAAATTGAACAGCTTCTCGATGTTGCCGCGGGGATATTCGCAGGTGCGGTCGGTCTCTGCCGCGATGGGCTTGACTTCGTTCTCGGTAAATTCTGCCATCATCTTGCGGATCAGCTGATGTTCACGACTGAGATTAAAATCCATGTTGTTTCTCCTATATTTTTACTCTGTTTCGGAACGGTTCTTATAAAGGCATCCAACTGCCGCTGGCGGTGGCCAGCAGCTTTCCGGTGGCGGCGTCGGCCAGCTCCGCCCGCTGGCGGATGAGGCTGCGTCCCGCCTTGACGATGAATACCTTCAGGTGCAGCTCCATGCCGAAATCCACACCCCGCAAGAAGGATACCGTCATGTCCGTGGTGGTGGCCTCGTTGTCTCCCGCGGTGAAGTTGGCCACCACGCCGAAGGCGGTATCGAACATCCCCGCGATAGCACCGCCGTGGATGCCGCCCTTCTCGTTGATCTGCCAGTCCTGGGTAGGAAAGGCGTAGGTGACGGTCTGGTTTTCGTAGTCGCAGGACACCAGACGCGCCCGCATTTTCTCGTCAAAGCCGCCGTCGCGCAGGTTCAGATAGTGCTCCGACTTCTCCTGCACCAGCTGGAGCCACGCTTGCTTTTTATCCATGACGCGCCTTTACTCCTGTATCCCGGCGATATTCTTCGCCAGCTTCTTCTTGCCCTGAATGTTGCCCTGGCGGGCGATCATCACCCGCTGCGCCTGGGGCGAGCCTGCGCCGTGCATGGACTCCGTGCGGTAGCCCACGGCGGCCGCGCCCAGACACATATTCTCTAGGAACCGCATCACCCGCTGGCGATCCTCCGTGCTGACGCCCTCGTGGGTGGCGAAATACTTATTGCAGATCTCGCCGATGGTCTCTCCCTCGCGTCCCACCACCGTGGCGGACTTGAAGTCCGTCTCGCTGGGCATGGTGACCATCAGCCCGCCGGCGATGTCCTCGGCAAGACGCACGATCTCATAGGGGAAGCGGGTGACGTTCTGCTTACAGACGTTGGCCAGCAGCAGGTCGATCTGGTAGTTGCCCGCCTTAGTGGGGCAGCCCTCGCAGGAGCAGGCGATGCCGCAGGAATAGAGCGTCTCGTTGAGATGGGTCATCTCAATGAGCTTGTCCTTGATGTGGCTGGCCTTCTCCACGCCGTTGTACTCGGCAGCCAGTGCCGCCGCGCCGATGACCACGTCGCCCACGCCCACCTTGCAGCCGCCGTAGCTCTGGCGGTGATAGCCGGCGAAACGCTCCACCATCATACCGGCGAACTCGTACTCGCCGTTGAGGAAGATGTACTCATTGGGGATAAACACGTGGTCGAGGACCACCAGTGCCTCCTGCCCACCGAATTTGGCGTTGCCCACGTCGATGCAGCCGTCCTCCATTTTGCGGGTGTCACAGGACTGGCGGCCGTAGATCATGTACAGACCCTCGGCATCGGTGGGGCAGGCGAAGGACACGGCATAGTCCTTATCCGCCTCGCCCATGGCGATGGTGGGCATGAAGATATGCCAGTGGCTGTTGATGGAGCCGGTCTGGTGGCATTTCGCGCCGCAGACCACAATGCCGTCGTCGCGGCGTTCCACCACGTGGACGTACATGTCGGGGTCAGCCTGATCGTGGGGCGCCTTGGAGCGGTCGCCCTTGGGGTCGGTCATGGCGCCGTCCACCGTCAGGTCGTTGTCCTGGACGTAGACCAGGAACTTTTTGAAGTTCTCGTGATAGTGGGTGCCGTACTTCTCATCGATCTCATAGGTGGAGGAGAAAACGGCATTGAAAGCGTCCATGCCCACGCAGCGTTGGAAGCAGGAGGCGGTCTTTTGCCCCAGCAGACGCTGCATTTTCACCTTCTTCACCAGATCGTCCGCGGACTGATGCAGATGGGTAAAGCGATTGATTTTGCGTCCGGTGAGGCTGGAGGTGGCGGTCATAAGCTCCTCATACTGCGGATCCTGCGCCAGCGCGTAGGTCATCGCCACGCAGTTGATGGAGGGACGGATCATGGGATGATCCACCCAATTGTCGAGCTTTTCGCCGAACATATACACGCGGGTGTTCAGCTTACGCAGAGAGTCGATGTACTCCTTCGCGGTCATCAATGCCATTTTCGTTTCCTCCTTATTTGTCGTCGGCCAGACCCATCTTCTCCTCGCGGAAGATGCGGCTGTCCATCAGCTTCAGGTCGGGGGCGATCTTGGGCATGAACTCCATCTGATCCAGCACCTGGGTCTGGAGGTCAATGCCGGGGGCGATCTCGACAAGGGTCACGCCGTTGGGCCGCAGCTCAAACACGGCGCGCTCGGTGATGTACAGCACAGGCTGGCCTACCTCCATGGCGTATCTGCCGGAGAAGGTGATGTGCTCCACCTGCCGGACGAACTTCTTCTTCGCGCCCTCCTGCGTGATGACCAGCGCGCCGTCACGGCACTCGGTCTTCAGGCCCTTGGCGGTGAAGGTGCCGCAGTAGACCACCTTCTTGGCGTTCTGGGTGATGTCGATGAAGCCGCCCGCGCCGGCAAGGCGGGTGCCGAACTTGGAGACGTTCAGGTCGCCGTTGGGGGCTGTTTCCGCCAGGCCCAGGAAGGCAACATCCAGGCCGCCGCCCTGATAGAAGTCGAACTGCACGTTGTGGGGGATGATGGCCATGGCGTTGGCGGACGCGCCGAACTGGGTGCCGCCCATGGGAACACCGGCAATGGAACCGGCCTCCACCGTCAGGGTCATCTTGTCGCTGATGCCCTCCTCGGCGGCCACGTTGGCGATCTTCTCCGGCGCGCCGGTGCCCAGATTGACGATGGCGTCCTGGGGCAGCTCCATGGCGGCACGGCGGGCGATGATCTTCTTGGCGTCCAGCGGGATAGACGGAATGGCGTCCATGGGGATACGGTACTCGCCGGTAAGGCTGCCGTCATAGGGAGTGCCCAGGCACTGCATGTTGTCCTCGGCGGAGCCGATAACGATGGCGTCCACATAGATGCCGGGGATGGCCACCAGCTTGGGGTCCAGGGTGCCGCCCTGCACCACCTTTTCCACCTGCACGATGACCTTGCCGCCGGAGTTGCGGCAGGCCTGGGCCATGGCGGTGACGTCGATGGGCCCGATCTCGTGGTGGACGGTGCAGTTGCCGTACTCGTCGGCGTAGCTGCCCCGGACGAACACCACATTGATGGGGAAGGACTTATACAGCAGCCGTTCCTGACCCTCGATATTGACGATCTTCACGATGTCCTCGGTGGTGGCGCTGTTCAGCTTGCCACCGCCGTTGCGAGGATCCACAAAGGTATACAGGCCCACATGGGTGATGGTGCCGATCTTGTGGGCGGCGATGTCACGGTACATATGGGAGATGACGCCCTGGGGCAGGTTGTAGGCCTCGATCTTGTTCTCCAGCGCCAGCGCGCCCAGAGAGGCGGCACGATCCCAGTGACCGCCTATGACGCGCTTGACCATACCCTCGTGACCATAGTGGTCGCCGCCAGTGCCGTCCCGGTGGCCCTGACCAGCAGCAAAAAACAGCGTCAGGTCACAGGGATGGCCGGTCTCCAGAAACCGCTTTTCCACCGCCTTGCTGAGCGCCTCCGGGCAGGCAGAGCTGACAAAGCCGCCGGTGGAGATGGTGTCACCGTCGTTGACCAGCAGCGCGGCCTCCTCGGCGGAGATGATGCGTACTTTCTTCATGCGTGCGCCCCCTTACTTGTTCTGGAAGGCGGCGGGACGCTTTTCCAGAAACGCGCCCATACCCTCTTTCTGATCGGCGGTGGCAAAGCACATGGCAAACAGCTCATTCTCACAGGCAATGCCATCATCCATGTCCATCTGCATGCCCCGGTCTATGCAGGCCTTGGCATACCTCACGGCGATGGGGGCGTTCTTGGTAAAGGACTTTGCCATCTCCAGCGCACCGTCCATCAAGGCTTCGGGGGCGTAGACGGCATTGACAAGGCCGATTTCCTTGGCCTCGTCGGCCTTGATCATCCTGCCGGAGAAGATCAGCTCCTTGGCCTTGGCAACGCCCACGCGGCGGGGCAAGCGCTGGGTGCCGGAGAAGCCGGGGGTGATGCCCAGCCCCACCTCGGGCTGGCCGAACTTGGCCTTCTCGGAGGCCAGAATGATGTCGCAGCTCAGCGCCAGCTCACAACCGCCGCCCAGGGCGAAGCCGTTGACCGCGGCGATGGTGGGAAGCTCCAGCTTTTCGATGCGGCGGAACAGGGCGCTGCCCCGCCGGCCCCAGCGGCGGCCGCCGTCCAGATCCAGCGGATACTGGGCGCCGATATCGGCGCCGGCCACGAAGGAGCGGCCCTCGCCGGTGAGGATCAGGCAGCGGACATCGCGGTCGTTCTCCAGTGCCGTCACCACCTGCTCCAGTTCCGCGATGACGTCGCCGTTCAGGGCATTCAGGGCCTCGGGCCGGTCGATGGTCACAATGGCGATGCTGTCTTGCTTTTCAAATCGTACTGTCTGAGACATAAGCTCTTTCTCCTGTTCTGCGCCCCGGTCAGGGTGTTATTTGTTTCAGGCGGCGCTCAATAGCACTCGCGGTAGATGGCTTCCTCGGAGGCCAGATCAAAGGGATAGTAGGCGTTGGTCATCAGGCGCTGCTGGTTGGCCTCCACACTGAGCGGGAAGGACTTGAAGTCCGCCTCGGTGAACCCGCAGTCACGCAGGGGGCGCAGCGGCAGAATGCGCTGCAGAAGGTCGCACAGATAGCCGATGGCGTCCTCCGCCTTGCAGCCGGTGATATCTGCCACCAGACGCTTGAACTTCATGATCTCGCCGTTGGGGTCGTTGCGGTCATAATACCGCAAAATCGCGCCGAACAGCATATAGTTGCTCTCACCGTGGGGAACATGGTAAGTGCCGCCCAGCGGGAAGCTCATGCCGTGGACAGGGCCGCAGCCCGCCTTCAGGAAGGCGATACCGGCAAAAAAGCTGGCGGTCACGAACTGATCCATGTAGTCGAAGCGGGCGTCCGGCCCCTTCTCGTCAATGAGCTTGAAGCCCTTGAGGATCATGTCCATGGCCTTTTCGGAAAACATCTCGCTGGTCAGGGTCTTGCGGTGAGGGCTGAGGAAGGACTCGGTAGCGTGAACCAGCGCGTCAATGGCGGAGCAGGCGAAGGGCTTGTAGGGCAGGGTGCGCAACAGCTCCGGGATCAGGCAGACCTTGTTGGGGATGATGTCATCGGATACGATACCCAGCTTCGTCTCGCCGCCGGTGAGCCGGCCGTCGATCTCCGTTTGTACGATGGCCACGGAGATATTGGTGCACTCGCTGCCGGTACCGCAGGTAGTGGGCACAGCGATGACCTCCTTCTCGTGGACGATAGGGAAGCGCTTGTAGTACAGCTCATGGACGGAGGTGGGACGCTTGCAGCCCAGCAGCTTGCAAAGATCCATGATGGCGCCGCCGCCTACGGCGATGACACGGTCATAGCTGTCGTAGGGGATGGCGTCGTACATGGTCTGGATCATGGCCTCGGAGGGCTCGCCGGCGCCAAACTTCTCCTGAAACACGAAGCTGCAGGGAAGACCCAGCTCCTTCATGAAGGGGGTATAGATGAACTCGTTGGTCAGCACCACATCGCGTTCATTCAGGTTGAATTCCTCTGCCATCTGGGCAAATGCCTGGAATTTGTACACAGTGGGCGCGAAGATGATCTCGCGCTTGTCCGCCATCAGGCTGGCGGAGAAAGCATCCATTGCCATGTTTGTTCTCCTTTATCTTTCTGTCTTATTTCCGCTGAATGGCGCGCCTGACGGCGGCCACGATGTTGGCGGCCCGCAGGCCGTATTCGTCCATCAGGAAATCCTGCGGGCCGACCTGTCCGAACATATCCTGCACCCCCACGAATTCCTGTACGGTGGGGCAGTGCTTTGCCAGACAGTTGGCCACCGCGCTGCCAAGGCCGCAGGTCACATTGTGGTTCTCGGCGGTGACGATGGCACCGGTCTCGGCGGCGCACTTCACCACCAGTTCCTCGTCCAGCGGCTTCCATGTGAACATATCCACCACCCGGACGGAGATGCCCTCCCGCTCCAGCAGCTCGCCAGCCTTCAGCGCCTCGTCCACCATGATGCCGGAGGCGATGACGGTAACGGCGTCGCAGTTGCTCTCCCGCAGGACGACGCCCTTACCCAGCTGGAACACGGAGCCGTCGCCGTAGACCTGCACGATATCCTTGCGGACGAAGCGTGTGTAGGTAACGCAGTCACAGTCCGCCGTCTGACGGGTAACGGAGGCAAGCTGCGCGTAGTCGCAGGGGTCGGTGACCACCGCGTGGGGGATAGCCATATACATGGCGGCGTCCTCCAGCGGCATATGGGTGCCGCCGTTGAAGGCAGCGCACACGCCCGCGTCGGAGCCGAACACATGGACCGGCAGGTCCGCGTAGGCGGCGGACATGTAGATCTGGTCATAGATGCGGCGGCTGGCGAAGGTGCCGAAGGTGTGGAGATACACCTTCTTACCGGTGGCGGCCAGACCGGCGCAGACGCCGGCGGCGTTGGCCTCGGCGATGCCCGCCTCATAGGCCCGGTCAGGATAGGTAGCCATCAGCTGCTTGGTGTTGACGCAGCCCATCAGGTCGCAGTCCACATAGCACACGCTTTTGTCGGCGGCCATCATGTCCTTCAGCGTCAGGGCAAAGGCGTCACGGCAGGCGCGGCTGTCCTTTTCATGCTTGGCAATAAGCTCGGTCTTCATTTCCGCACCTCCTTAGTCCAGTGCCGCCAACGCCTGCTGTGCGGCGGAGATGGCTTCCTGCCACGTCTCTTCGCCGGGCTGGGAGGAGTGCTCCCGCTTGGGCTCGGCAAACGTGGCGCCCTTGCCCTTGATGGTATCCAGCACGATGCAGCTGGGCACGCCCTTCTTAGCGCAGGCGTTTTCGATAGCATCGTAAATGGCCTGCACATCGTGGCCGTCGATCTCCTGCGTATAGAGGCCGAAGCCTGCCGCCTTTTTGGCGATATCGCCGTGGTCGAGGATGTCGGCAGTCCTGCCGTCCAACTGATAGCCGTTGTTGTCGATGAAATAGATGAGGTTGTCCAGCTTGTGGGCGTAGGCGAAGTGGAACGCCTCCCACACCTGGCCCTCGTCGGCCTCGCCGTCACCGATGACGCAAAACACGCGGTTCCGGCGGCCGTCGATCCTGTTGCCCAGCGCCGCGCCGGCGGCGGTGGACGCGCCCTGCCCCAAAGAGCCGGTAGTCAGATCCACGCCAGGTGTCAGCTTGCGGTCGGTGTGGCTGGGAAACCGGGTATGGGGCTGGTTCAGGGTATAGGCCTCCTCCATGGGATAGAAGCCCATCAGGCCGAAGGTGGCGTAGGCCACCGGGCCGGCGTGGCCTTTGCTGAGCACCAGCCAGTCGCGATCCGGATCCCGGGGGTTCTTGGGGTCAAAGTGCATGACCTCGCCATACAGCACAGCCATCAGATCCGCCAGATCCATAGATCCGCCCACATGGCCGAAGCCCCGGGAGTGGATGACCTTCAGTGTCTCCAGCCGGATCCGGGCTGCCAGCTTCCGGAGTTCTTTTACGTTGGAACGTTTCATACAGCGTCTCCTTCCCCCCTCAGGCGTCCTGCATGGAGGGATCAGGCATCAGCAGCACCTTGAAGCCGGTCTTGGCGATGGTCTGGCGGAAGCCCTCCTCCCACTGCTCCAGCGGCAGCGTGGTGCTGGCCAGCGGGTCGATGTTGATGAGGTGGTTCTCCAGCAGGCTCAGTGCCGTCAGCCAGGAGGTGCGCTCAGAGGCGTAGCTGTTGGTCAGGACGATCTCCTTGTACAGCGCCATATCCATGTCCATGGGGATGGGCTTGCCGGGAATGGCCACCTGCGCATAGGTGCCGGTCTTGCGCAGCGCCCGGAGGCAGAAATCGGCGGAGGAGGTCACGCCGGCACATTCATAGGCCACGTGAGGCCCCATGCCGCCGGTCAGCGCCAGGATCTTCTCCAGCGCGCCGTCCTCGTCCACGCGAACCGTCTCCTTGACGCCGCCCAGACGCTTGGCCATGGCGAAGCGCTCCGCATCGGAGGCAAGACCGGTCATGATGACCACACCGCCGTTGGCGTGTGCCACCTGCGCGGTCAGCTGGGCCATGACGCCGGCGCCGGACACCAGCACATAATCGCCGGCGTGAACCGTGGTGCGTTCGCAGACGGAGCGCACCACACAAGCCAGCGGTTCGCACAGGGCGGCCGTCTTCAGGGAAACGCCCTCCGGCAGGCGGAACGCGTGGCGGGCCGGCAGGATGACGTACTCGGCAAAGCCGCCGTCGATGCCGCTGCCCACGCTCTTGCGCTGAGGGCACAGCATACGCAGGCCCTGACGGCACCATTCGCACTCCTCACAGGTCTCGATGGCCGTCAGCGTCACAATGCGGTCACCCACCTTGAAATCGGTGACGTCCTTGCCCACC
>OHEV01001047.1_pt1 | contig 12084 bp, 10 predicted proteins | sample 1567331 | NCBI WGS metagenome assembly OHEV01 (sample SAMEA3879561, study PRJEB24766) | human gut metagenome | biome: human-associated habitat; feature: feces | place: USA | collected 1985/1987 | reverse complement strand
AGTTTTCACCTGAGTATGAGATTATGAGAAAAGACATTTCGTCGGTGAAGCTAACCATTAATTTTTAGCGAATACAAGTTTCGGAGACTTATATTTAGGAGGAGATAAAAATGGCTGCAAGAAAGAGTAAATCAACAAAGTCAGACCGCACAGAGCTTATTGAAGCATTGGAGGCGATCGAAAAGGAAAAACAGATCAGCAAGGATATTATTCTCGAGGCAATTGAGAATTCCCTGGTGGCTGCCTGCAAGAATCAGTTTGAGAGCAAGGCGGACAATATCCGTGTATCTATTAACCGTGATACGGGAGAGATCAAGGTGTTTGCGGATTATGAGGTGGTTGAGGATGATCTTTTAGAGGATCCAACCACGCAGATCGGAAAGACAGAGGCTGCGTTAAAGTATGGCAATGTGGAGGTTGGTGAAACCGTATCCACAGAGGTTATTCCAAAGAACTTCGGCAGAATTGCCGCACAGAAGGCAAAGCAGGTTGTGGTACAGAAGATCCGCGAGGAAGAGAGAAAGGTATTATATACACAGTACCTTGAGAAGGAGCGAGAGGTGATCACCGGTATCGTTCAGCGTTACAGTGGCAATAATGTTTGTATCAACCTGGGAAAGGTGGATGCAATCCTGATGGAGAGCGAACAGGTACATGGAGAGCGCTTTAAGCCAACAGAGCATATCAAACTGTATGTGGTTGAGGTAAAGGATACCACAAAGGGACCACGTATTACGGTTTCCAGAACACATCCGGAGTTTGTAAAGCGTCTTTTTGAGGAAGAGGTCACAGAGCTTCAGGACGGTATTGTAGAGATCAAGAGCATTGCCAGAGAGGCAGGAAGCCGTACCAAGATCGCTGTATGGAGCAATAACCCCAATGTAGATGCTGTCGGCGCCTGTGTAGGTATGAATGGTGCCAGAGTAAATGCTATCGTAAATGAGCTTCGCGGTGAGAAAATCGATATCATCACATGGGATGAGAATCCGGCAATACTTATCCAGAACGCACTTAGCCCTGCAAAGGTTATCTCTGTTATCGCAGATGCAGATGAGAAATCAGCAAAGGTTGTTGTTCCGGATTATCAGCTTTCACTTGCAATCGGTAAGGAAGGACAGAATGCAAGACTGGCAGCAAGACTTACAGGCTTCAAGATTGATATCAAGAGCGAGACACAGGCCAGAGAGTCAGGGGACTTCATGGATTATGAGAATGACTATGAAGAGGATGATTATGATGACGATTATGATTATTCGGATGAGGAGCTTGCTGAGAACGAGAGATTAGCTGATACAGAACAGGCAGATGTACAGGCAGAGGCTTTTGATACAGAGGCTGACGAGAACGAAGTAGCAGGTACAGAAAATGATGCGGCAGATAGTGGTGATGAGCAGTAATGGCAAATAAAAAGATTCCAATGCGCAAATGCGTAGTCTGTCAGGAGATGAAGGAAAAGAAGTCACTTATTCGCGTGGTAAAGACTGCGGAGGGCGACATAATTCTCGATGACACCGGCAAGAAAAACGGCAGGGGAGCTTATATATGTAAGAGCCTTGAATGCTTTAAAAAGGCTAAAAAGACAAAGGCACTTGAGCGTTCCCTTGGTGTTAGTGTATCAGAACAGGTATATGAGGAGCTTGAAAAGGAGATGAACCAAATTGACAGATAGAGTACTTTCTATGCTGGGATTAGCAGCAAAGTCAGGCAATGTGGTTAGCGGAGAGTTTTCTACCGAGAAAGCTGTAAAGACAGGAAAGGCATTTTTAGTGATAGTTGCAGATGATTCATCAGACAACACAAAGAAGCATTTTTCGGATATGACTGCTTTCTATGAGGTTCCGATTTATTTTTATAGTGACAAGGTGGGGTTAGGGAATGCAATAGGCAAAGAGTTTCGCGCTTCCCTTGCAGTAACGGATGAAAACCTTGCAAATGCAGTGATAAAAAAGCTGCAGTCGAATAAAACTGAATAATGGAGGAAAATAGATATATGGCAAAAATGAGAGTTCATGAACTTGCAAAAGAATTAAATATAAAGTCGCAGGACGTCATAGACACATTAAACGGCACACAGTTTGCTGTCAAAAATGTGCAGAGCGGTCTTGAGGATGAGGCACAGCAAATTGTGCGAAAGAAGTACGCAAAAACAGAAGTAAAAAAAGATGCATCTAAGAAGGAAGAAACTAAAAAGGATGAGGCTAAGGCAGCCGACAGACCAAAGAAAAAGGCAAGCATCACAGCTGTTTTCAATGCCCAGTACAGTAAGCAGGGTAGGAAAACAAATGGTGGAAACGGCAGCGGAAATAATGGAAATAACAGTTCGCAGCGCAGGAATGGCAATGGCAGACGCGATAATCAGTCATCACGTCCTGAGCAGCACAGCATTATTAAGCCAAGACCTGTCGGAGAGAGAGCTATGCGCCCTATAAGTGAGCGTACAGCGGATCCGTATGCAGATATGAAGGTAACCAATTCGCGTCCGGCACGTCAGGCTGACGCTGATAGAAGAAGCGACAGACGTCAGGACAATGGCGAGAAAATCAACAACAGAAACACTGACAGAAATGCTGACAGAAGCAGAAATACGGACAGAAACAGCGATAGAAGAACAAACAATCGCGACAACAATAACCGAGATAACAGCAGAGACAATAATAGAGACAATAACAGAGGCTTCAGAAATGACTCCAGACGTCCTGCAGAGGGTGGCAGAAGCTTTGACAGAAATAATGACAGAAGCAGAAGCAACGACAGAAGCAGGAGCAATGACAGAAATAACGATAGAACAGGCAGCAGAGGTGATGACAGAAATCGTTTCAGAAAAGAAACAGTTGCAGTTGCAGCTCCTGATGATGTAAGAGGAAAGGAGAGCCGCGACAGAGGCAACGATAGAAAGAATAAGCATAATCACAATCAGAGCCAGAAACAGGATAAGCTCGGAAAGAAGCAGGAGAATTACATCAATCTCGAGAAGCACGGCGGTAAGAAAAAGCCACAGCAGCCGAAGGCACAGCCAAAAGAGGATGAGAACGAGATTAAGACAATTTCTCTTCCGGAGAAGATTACAATAAGGGACTTAGCTGATAAGATGAAGGTTCAGCCTTCAGCCATCGTAAAGAAGCTTTTTATGAAGGGCGAGATGGTAACAGTTAACTCTGAGGTTGATTTTGCAGCTGCTGAGGAGATTGCTTTAGAGTTCAATTTCATATGTGAGGAAGAGGAGAAAGTCGATGTGATTGCAGAGCTTCTCAAGGAGGATGAAGAGGATGAGAGCAAGATGGTTCCTCGTCCACCTGTAGTCTGTGTAATGGGTCACGTAGATCATGGTAAGACATCACTGCTTGATGCCATCAGACAGACACGTGTTACAGACCGTGAGGCAGGTGGTATTACACAGCACATTGGTGCATCTGTTGTATCAATCAATGGCCAGAACATCACATTCCTTGATACACCGGGACATGAGGCATTTACAGCAATGCGTATGCGTGGTGCAAACTCTACTGATATCGCAATCCTTGTTGTTGCTGCAGATGATGGTGTAATGCCGCAGACTGTTGAGGCAATAAACCATGCAAAGGCAGCAGGTGTTGAGATTATCGTTGCAGTCAACAAGATAGATAAGCCAAGTGCCAATATCGACAAGGTTAAGCAGGAGCTCTCAGAGTATGAGCTTATCCCGGAGGATTGGGGTGGAAGCACAATATTCTGTCCTGTATCTGCACATACTAAGGAGGGTATCGACAATCTCCTTGAGATGATTCTTCTCACAGCAGAGGTGCTCGAGCTCAAGGCTAATCCTGATAGAAACGCAAGAGGTCTCGTAATTGAAGCACAGCTTGATAAAGGCCGTGGTGCGGTTGCCACAGTGCTTGTACAAAAAGGAACACTCCATGTCGGAGATCCTATCGCATGCGGAAGCAGCTATGGTAAGGTAAGAGCCATGATTGATGACAAGGGCCGCAGAGTAAAGGAGGCTAAGCCTTCTACACCTGTAGAGATACTTGGACTCAACAGTGTGCCTTCAGCAGGTGAGACATTTGTGGCATGTGATTCAGAGAAGGAGGCAAAGGCATTCTCTGACACATATATTTCAGAGGAGAAGAATAAGCTCATCGAGGATACAAAGGCAAAGATGTCACTTGATGATCTGTTCTCACAGATTCAGTCAGGCAACATGAAGGAGCTTGATATCATCGTAAAGGCAGATGTACAGGGTTCAGTTGAAGCTGTTAAGCAGAGTCTTGTCAAGCTTTCAAATGAGGAGGTTGTGGTCAAGGTCATCCATGGCGGCGTTGGTGCCATCAACGAGTCAGATGTTATCCTTGCATCAGCATCAAATGCAATCATCATTGGCTTTAACGTTAGACCGGATCCTGTTGCCAAGGCTACAGCAGACCGTGAGGGCGTAGATATCAGACTTTACAAGGTCATCTACAATGCAATCGAGGATGTATCTGCTGCCATGAAGGGTATGCTTGATCCTGTATTTGAGGAGAAGGTTATCGGACATGCGGAAATCAGACAGATTTTCAAGGCTTCAGGCGTTGGAAACATTGCAGGTTCATATGTGCTTGACGGATTTATGGAGAGAGGCTGCCGTGTCAGAATTAGCAGAGAGGGTGAGCAGATATTCGAGGGAGACCTTGCTTCACTCAAGAGATTCAAGGATGACGTCAAGGAGGTCAAGACAGGCTATGAGTGTGGTCTTGTATTTGACGGATTTAATGATATTCAGGAATTCGATATAGTTGAAGCTTACAAGATGGTAGAGGTTCCGAGATAATCATATATTGGTTATCTTGAATTAATGCAGCTATTCGGATAGTTACGGTTTAATATAAAAAGAAAGCGGGATTATATGAGAAAGAACAGCATAAAAAATATTCGTATCAACGAAGAGGTAATGCGTGAACTGTCAAATATCATACGCGGTGAGATAAAAGATCCGCGTATCAATCCCATGACAAGTGTTGTTGCTGTCGAGGTGGCACCTGATTTAAAGACAGCAAAGGCTTATATCAGTGTGCTTGGTGACAAGAAATCACAGGCTGATACACTTGCAGGACTTAAGTCAGCGGAGGGATATATACGCAGAACTCTCGCAAAGAACATCAATTTAAGAAATACACCTGCCATTACATTTATCATAGACCAGTCTATAGAGTATGGTGTTGAGATGTCTAAAAAGATTGATGAAGTAACAAAAAATCTCAAAGAGGATTAACAAAGAGGATTGATTATGACAGAGATTGATTCTATTTTAAAGGATGCACAATCAGTTGCCGTTTCCGGTCATGTGAGACCGGACGGCGACTGTGTCGGCTCAACACTTGCTGTATACAACTACATAAAGGATTATTATCCTGATATAAAGGCAAGGCTTTATTTAGAGCCAAGCCCAAACATCTTTAAGTTTATGCAAAGAGCAGATGAGATTGACAGCAGCTATGCGGATGATACAGTATACGATCTGTTCATAGCATGTGACTGCAGTGACACAGGCAGACTGGGAAGTGCAGCTAAGTATTTTGAGTCTGCAAAAAGGACACTTTGCATAGATCATCATGTTACAAACGGGGCCTTTGCAGACGCAAATTACATCTTTCCGGATGCGAGCTCAACCTGTGAGCTTGTGTTTGAACTTCTGCCGAAGGAGCGCATCACAATACAGATAGCAGAGTGTATTTACACAGGCATGGTGCATGATACAGGCGTGTTCCAGTATTCATGCACTTCAAAAAAGACTATGGATATAGCAGGCTCCCTGATGGAGATGGGCATTGATTATTCAAGGATAATCGATGATACATTTTATACAAAGACATTTGCTCAGAACAAGATTATGGGGCAGGCGCTTTTGAATGCTGCTTTGTATCTGAATGGTGATGTTATATTGTCTGCAGTATCGCGCGCTGAGATGGAGAAGTACGATGTGCTTCCAAAGCATCTCGACGGCATTGTAAATCAGCTGCGTGTGACAAAGGATATAAAGGTTGCTGTATTTCTCTATGAAAATGAGGATGGTACCTACAAGGGCAGCCTGCGTGTAAACGGTGATTATGATGTGGCAAAGGTTGCGTCGGTATTTGGCGGCGGTGGACATGTAAAGGCCGCCGGATTTACGATTGAAGGACCGCTTGAGGTGGCAACAGACCGCATCCTTACGGCAATTAAGGATAATATTTAGGGAGAGATTCTTGGGCAGATGGTTAATGGAATAATCAATGTATACAAGGAAAAGGGCTATACAAGCTTTGACGTTGTGGCAAAGCTTCGAGGCATATTCCACCAGAAGAAGATTGGTCATACGGGTACACTTGATCCTGATGCGCAAGGCGTCCTTCCTGTCTGCCTTGGAAAGGCAACCAGAGTGTGTGACCTTTTGACAGATAAGGACAAGGTCTATAAAGCTGTGCTGCTTTTAGGACAGGAGACAGATACACAGGATATTTCAGGGCAGGTCTTAAATCAGGCTGAGGTCAATGTGACCGAGCAGGCGGTGTATGATGCAATATCACAGTTTATTGGCAGACAAAAGCAGGTGCCGCCAATGTATTCGGCTCTAAAGGTCAATGGGAAAAAGCTCTATGAGCTTGCCAGGGAGGGCAAGGTTATAGAGAGAAAAGCCAGGGATATCGAGGTGTTTGATATCAAGGTTGAAAGCATTGATTTGCCTGAGGTTACGATGACGGTGCACTGTTCAAAGGGCACATATATCAGGACACTGTGCAATGACATCGGAGAGAGGCTGGGCTGCCATGGCTGCATGAAGTCACTGCTTAGAGTAAGGGTAGCAGGCTTTGACTTAGAGCATGCACTTACACTTTCACAGATTCAGTCAAAGGTGGATGAAGGCTGCTTTGATATGGTGATGCCTGTTGACGGAGTATTCGAAAATCTGCCGGCAGTGCATGCTGCTTCAGATGCTGATAAGCTTGTCAGAAATGGAAATAAAATTCCGGCAGTGCTTACGGATTATTTAAAACACAGTGCTGACTCTGATATAAGATACAGAGTATACAATCATGAGGGCATATTTGTCGGTGTGTATTCGTATCTTGATGAGACCGGTGAGTTTAAGCCGGTTAAGATTTTTATGGAATAGAATAGTATACAGATATTATGGAATATATAAGCAAAACTCTGGATTTTCATGTCAAGGAGCCGTCCGTCATCTCGTTTGGAAAGTTTGACGGGCTTCACAGAGGACATGAATTTCTGATGGAAAAGCAAATTGAACAGAGCAATCTGCATGGCTACAAGCGCATCATATTTACGTTTGACATTCCTCCCAAATCGGAGGTACTTGGCGTTGAGTCAAAGGTTATAATCACAAACGATGAAAAAGAGTATGTGTTTGAAAAATCAGGTATTGACTATCTGATAGAGTGTCCGTTTGTGCCACAGGTGATGACGATGGAGGCGGATGCGTTTGTCAGATGGATAGTTAAAAGTCTTAATGTCAAGTGTATCATTGTCGGAGATGATTTCCGTTTCGGGCACAACAGGGCAGGAGACCATCGGATGCTTTCTGCGATGGCAGGAGAGCTTGGATACGAGCTTATTGTGGTGGACAAGATAAAGGATGGAGACAGGGATATAAGCAGTACCTACATCCGCGAGGAGATTGCGGCAGGACATATTAAAAAGGCGAATGAACTGCTGGGATATCCCTTTTTTATAAAAGGAAGAGTAGTGCATGGCAGAGCACTAGGCAGGACTATTGGCATTCCGACAGTCAACCTTTCAGTGCCGCACGATAAGCTGCTTCCACCAAAGGGAGTGTATATGTCAAGAGTTCTTGTCAGGGACAACTGGTACCTTGGTGTAACTAATATAGGATGCAAGCCTACTATAGAGGGCAAAAATCCAATCGGTGCAGAGACATATATCATAGATTTTGGGCAGGATGTTTACGGACAGGATATCATGGTAGAGCTTCATAAGTTCGTAAGACCTGAGATGAAGTTTGATTCAATAGAAGCGTTAAAGAGCCAGATGAGCGCAGATATCAATTTTACAATCAATTATGCAGGCAGTCACACATTTTAGTGTGACTGTTTTTTTGCTAAATAGCCCAAAATAACGAAAAAATAACAAATATTACAGAAATGTTACGAAGAAATATTGACATTTTAACAATTTATGATATACTCGTAACCGTGGATTATCGATAGCATAAATCGGAGGCTATATGAAAAACAAGTTAAAATTAGGACAGGCAGCAGGCGTTGTAGCGTTTGCTATTATTATAGGAGCGGTATCTATGAGCTCAAGCAGCACGGTGGATGCCAGAGCATCATTAAAAAAGGAAAACAGAACAGTCAATGCGGGGGTGGCCCTTGGCCTGACAGAGGCGGCAGATGCTACGGAGCTTCTTACAGCAGGAGCGACATCTGCTCTCACATACTACGGAGCTGAGCTTACTGTTGCGCAAAATGACAGCAATGTTGTAACAGCATCTGCACAGGGCGCACCGCAGACAGACGATGCTTCACAGGAGCTTGAGCAGGCAAATGAAGCAGCTCAGACACCGACAGCCGCACAGACCTGTGGTTATACAAATCTTGGTATGTCGGTTATAAGCAGCGGAAACTTAAATATCAGACAGGAAGCTTCGACAGACAGCGAGGTAATAGGAATACTTACCAATCACAATGCCTGTGAGCTTCTTGAGGATGCCGGAGAATGGTACAAGGTCACATCAGGCAAGGTGACAGGATATGTAAACAAGCAGTATCTTGTAACAGGAGATGAGGCAGAGGCTATTGCAGAACAGGAGATTAAGACGGTTGCCACAGTAAATACGGAAACACTGAATGTACGTGCAGAGAAGTCAACAGAGGCTGAGGTGCTTTCGCAGGTTGGAAATTCAGAGGCATTCACAGTCAATTCTGTCGCTGACGGCTGGGTTGAGATAAGTGTGGATGATTCGGTAGGATATATATCACAGGATTATGTGACACTGGCACAGGCACTTCCTACAGCAAAGACAATAGAGCAGGTGAAGTATGGTGACGGCGTATCAGATGTAAGGGCATCTGTTGTATCGTATGCGTTACAGTTTGTCGGAAACAGATATGTGTGGGGTGGTACAAGCCTTGAGAATGGAGTTGACTGCTCAGGCTTCACAATGAGAATTCTTGGAAAGTATGGAATCTCATTACCGCATTCATCAAAAGCACAGCCTTCATACGGCACAAAAATCAGTGCATCTGAAGCAAAGCCGGGAGATTTATTCTTCTACGGAAGTGGAAGGAGTATCTCACATGTTGCAATTTATATCGGAAACGGACAGATTGTACATGCCAGCAACAAGCGTGATGGAATCAAGGTTTCAAATGCATATTACAGAAATCCGATTTGTGTCACAAGATATTTGCCGGATTAATAAAAAAACAGTTTACAACAAATGCTTACTATGCTATACTGCATAGGTATGGTTTTGCCCATGTTCGGTAGTTGGACACTCCGACCTATTGCTGAGCATCATACAGTTATCAGGGCGCATTATAATATAAGGAGGATCAACAATGATCGCAAAGGAAAAGAAACAGGCTATTATCGCAGAGTACGGTAGAACACCAAATGACACAGGTTCACCAGAGGTTCAGATTGCAATTCTTTCAGCAAGAATCGCAGAGTTAACTGAGCATTTCAAACAGAACCCAAAGGATCATCACTCAAGAAGAGGAATGTTAAAGATGATCGGTCAGAGACGTGGATTACTTGCATACCTTAAGGAGATTGATATCGAGAGATATCGTTCACTTATCGAGCGTTTAGGACTCAGAAAATAGTATTTTCTTTAGAGCGGAGTAATTATTATTCCGCTCTATTATTGTTTTTATTATTGTTTTTTGAAAAGCAGAAGTAAGCCGAGACCACTAAAGAGTGCATGAGCGTGCATGTATTGTTTAGTAGTTTCGGAAGAGGAATACACTTCTGCAAAAGAATTTTAAGGAGAATTAATATGTACAAAAGTTATTCAATGGAACTTGCCGGCAGGACTCTTACTGTAGATATCGGAAGAGTAGCAGCTCAGGCAAACGGAGCTGTTTTTATCAAGTATGGTGATACAACAGTCCTTTCAACAGCTACAGCATCTGACAAGCCACGTGACGGTGTGGATTTCTTCCCACTCAGCGTTGAGTTCGAGGAGAAGATGTACTCTGTAGGAAAAATTCCGGGTGGTTTTAACAAGCGTGAGGGAAAGGCATCTGAGAACGCCATCCTTACAGATCGTGTAATTGACCGTCCTATGAGACCTCTTTTCCCAAAGGATTACAGAAATGATGTTACATTAAACAACCTTGTCATGTCAGTGGATCCTGAGTGCCGTCCTGAGATAGTTGCAATGATCGGTACAGCTCTTGCTGTTCATATATCAGATATTCCGTTTGACGGACCATGTGCCATGACACAGATGGGACTTGTTGATGGAGAGTTTATCGTAAACCCTTCACAGAAGCAGTGGGATGAGGGCGATTTACAGCTCACAGTTGCTTCTACAAAGGAAAAGGTCATCATGATTGAAGCAGGAGCCAATGAGATTCCTGAGGATCAGATGATTGAGGCAATCTACAAGTGCCACGATATCAACCAGACAGTTATCGCATTCATGGATCAGATCCGTGATGAGATTGGCAAGCCAAAGCATGAGTATGAGAGTTGTGCTATTCCTGAGCAGATGTTCGAGGATATCAAGAAAATTGTTACTCCTGAGCAGATGGAGGAGGCAGTATTCACAGATGAGAAGCAGAAGCGTGAGGAAAATATAAGAGCTATCACAGAGCAGTTAGAGGAAGCCTTCGCTGACAATGAGGAGTACCTTGCAGTACTTGGTGAGGCTATTTACCAGTATCAGAAGAAGACTGTCAGAAAGATGATTTTAAAGGATCATAAGCGTCCGGACGGCCGTGCAATCAACCAGATCAGACCACTCGCAGCAGAGGTTGATTTGATTCCTAGAGTTCACGGCTCTGCAATGTTTACCCGTGGACAGACACAGATTTGTGATGTTGTAACACTTGCTCCTTTATCAGAGATTCAGAAAATCGACGGACTTGATGCAAATATCACAACAAAGAGATATATGCATCACTATAACTTCCCTGCATATTCTGTAGGAGAGACAAAGGTATCACGTGGACCGGGACGTCGTGAGATTGGACACGGAGCACTTGCTGAGAAGGCACTTGTTCCTGTACTTCCAAGCATTGAGGAGTTCCCATATACTATCCGTGCCGTATCTGAGACATTTGAGTCAAACGGCTCTACATCAATGGCTTCAACATGTGCATCATGTATGTCACTTATGGCTGCAGGTGTTCCGATTAAGGCTATGGTTGCCGGAATCTCATGCGGACTTGTAACAGGCGATACAGATGATGATTTCCTTGTACTTACAGATATCCAGGGTCTCGAGGATTTCTTCGGAGATATGGATTTCAAGGTAACAGGTACACATAAGGGTATTACAGCTATCCAGATGGATATCAAGATTCACGGACTTACAAGACCTATCGTTGAGGAGGCAATCGCGAGAACACGTGAGGCACGTCTCTACATCATGGATGAGGTCATGAGCAAGGCAATCGCTGAGCCTAGAAAAGAAGTAAATGAGTGGGCTCCAAAGATTGAGCAGATTACAATCGATCCATCAAAGATTGGTGATGTTGTCGGACAGAAGGGTAAGACAATCAACGAGATTATCGACAGAACCGGTGTCAAGATCGATATCACAGATGATGGCGCTGTTTCAGTTTGCGGAACAGATAAAGAGATGATTGCAAAGGCAATCGACATGATTAAGATTATAACAACTGATTTTGAGCAGGGACAGGTCCTTGAGGGAACAGTTGTAAGCATCAAGGAGTTCGGTGCTTTCATCGAATTTGCTCCTGGCAAAGAGGGAATGGTTCACATTTCTAAGATTGCAAAAGAGAGAATCAACAGAGTAGAGGATGTACTCACACTTGGAGACAAGGTTAAGGTTGTTTGCCTTGGCAAGGACAAGATGGGAAGAATCAGCTTCTCTATGAAGGATGTAAAAGAGGATTAATTAATATACGTTAAAGT
>OHEV01001042.1_pt1 | contig 12116 bp, 8 predicted proteins | sample 1567331 | NCBI WGS metagenome assembly OHEV01 (sample SAMEA3879561, study PRJEB24766) | human gut metagenome | biome: human-associated habitat; feature: feces | place: USA | collected 1985/1987 | reverse complement strand
CGTGAGATTAACATTCGGGTTCATAAGGTTTATAAAACATATTTTTTTCTTACTTTTGATAGCTGATACTCAACATCATTAAAGCTACCATTCACCAAATTATAGAAAGCAGCACCACCATTATCACCATGTTTTCTGATAAATTCATCAGGGTCTTTACCATCAGGAACTGTAAGGACTCTTATGTTAAGTCCTGTTCTTCTGAGAATTCCAATGGCTCTTTGGGTTGCTTTTTGACCTGCTTCATCGGCATCATAACAAATGATAACATCATCAGCATAACGCTTCATAACAGATGCTTGTTGACTGGTTAATGCAGTACCTAAGGTAGCAACTGCGTTCTGAAAACCGGCTTGATTTACTGCAATAACATCCATATAACCCTCACACAGAAGAAGCTGTGGTTTCTTGGTGCTCCTTGCAAAATTTAATCCATAGAGATTCCGGCTCTTATCAAAGACTTTGGTCTCCGGCGAATTCAGATACTTCGGTTCGCCATCCCCCATGACTCGTCCACCAAATCCGATTACTTTATTATGCACATCCATAATCGGAAACATGGCACGATTCCAGAATTTATCATGTCCGCCCCGGACTTCGTCAATGGACACAAGACCGGATTCCTTTAAGATTGCATCATCATATCCAAGTTTTCTTAAATAACGGTACAAATCATCACTGTATTTATCCGAATAGCCAAGCCCAAACTTCTGCATGGTGGCATCCGATAATTCTCTCTTTTTAAAATATTCATACGCCTGTTTTCCGTGTTCGCTCCGCAGCAGCATATAATAATATTTGCCGGCTGCCTTGTTAATCTCTAACAGAATCTGGCGTTTGTCTGCTTCTTTCTTTGCCTGGGCACTCATTTCCTGCTTCGGCAGTTCGATTCCGGCACGCTCTGCCAATGCTTCCATCGCTTCCGGGAATGAAAAGTTCTCATACTGCATCAGAAAGGTAAATACATTTCCGCCTGCTCCGCATCCAAAGCAATAATACATCTGCTTATTCGGTGATACGGAAAAAGAACCGGTCTTTTCATTATGGAAGGGGCACAGTCCAAAATACGTGCTGCCTTTTTTTGTCAACCGTACATATCCGGAAATCACATCTACAATATCATTTCTGGAACGTACTTCTTCTATTAATTCATCTGAATAATATGCCATTCCTTAATTCACCTGCCAAGCCTTCGGTACAAAATATTCTGAGAATTTGGCAATTGCATACTGGTCGGTCATTCCTGCGATATAATCATACTACCCGTTCTTCCTCTTCGCCTTCCGCAATCATATCGGTATACTGCGCCGGCATTGTCATCGGATGTTCCATATAATATGTAAACAGTTTGCTGAGTAATCCTTCTGCCTTTGTCTCTTCTCCTTTGGCAATGGGATTGGTATATACGCTTACAAACATGAACTTCCGTAAATCCTGCATTGCCTGGAAAATTTCATCGGACATAATGATATCCGGCTTATCCATGCTGTTGGTTATAATATCATGAATCAGTGTATCCAGCCGGTCTGCCGAATTCTTTCCCAATACCTTCCGTATCTCAATTGGAATATCTTCTTCCACCATTATCTTTCCACGCACCGCATCATCGATATCATGATGAATATAGGCGATTTTATCGGAGAAACGGACGATTTTGCCTTCCAGTGTATGCGGCATCGTACTGGTCTGATGATTTAAAATGCCATCCCGCACTTCCCAGGTCAGGTTCAGTCCCTGTCCGCCTTTTTCCAATTTCTCTACGATACGTACGCTCTGTTTATTATGTTTAAAACCACCGGAGCAAAGTTCATTTAGCACCCGCTCTCCGGCATGACCAAATGGCGTATGTCCCAAATCATGCCCTAATGCAATGGCTTCCACCAGATCTTCATTCAGCCGCAGTGCCTTTGCAATGGTTCTGGCATTCTGTGATACCTCTAAGGTATGCGACATACGGGTACGATAATGGTCACCCTTCGGTGTTAAGAACACCTGCGTCTTATTCTTCAGACGGCGGAATGCCTTACAGTGGAGAATACGGTCTCTGTCTCTCTGGTATACGGGACGTATATCACAAGGTGCCTCCGGATAATCCCGTCCTTTGGAATTCTCGCTTAATGCTGCATAAGGGCTTAACATCTCATGCTCCATGCGCTCCATCCGTTCCCGAATTGTCATATCCTTATCTTCTCCCTTCCTGTCACATCACCATTTCATGATGTAAATGCACTGCCATCATCTTTACCATTATGAGGACGTCATTCGACCTCTGCTATTATAATTCTGTGTCCACCTTCAAATTTCCTTTATTTTTTACAAAATTTCATAATATTTTTTTCTAATACTTTCCAATGCGCTTCGAAATCGCCCTTGCTACCTTATAAACCGGATTCTCCATCTTCTTTGCCACCTGTTTTAATTCCTGCCGGATGGCAATGGACTGCGGGCAGTGTTTCTCACATTTTCCGCACTGACGGCATTTTGAAGCGTTGGTCGGATTTGTCTTTAAAGTGGTACACATAATATATGCCTTCATACCGGAATAAAAGCTGTCGGTATAGCGTGTATTATATGCTGCAAAACAGGTCGGAATATCTACTCCATGCGGGCATGGCATACAGTAGCCGCAGCCGGTACAAGGTACCTTCATATGCTGGTTAATGGATTTCTTTACCTTTTCAAAGATTTCCAAGTCTTTCTCTGTTAATGCATCTGCTGTGGCATCCGATGCAATCCTTACATTTTCCTCTACCTGTGCAATATCATTCATTCCGGAAAGCACTACTGTCACCTCCGGATGATTCCATATCCAGCGGAGTCCCCATTCTGCCGGGGAACGATGTGGTTCTGCAGATGCAAATATGGCTTTGGCCGCCTTTGGCAGTGCATTCACCAGCCTGCCGCCCCGCAGCGGCTCCATGATAATCACCGGAAGTCCCTTCGCTGCAGCATATTTTAAGCCTTCGGTTCCCGCCTGGGTATGTTCATCCATATAATTATACTGTATCTGGCAGAAATCCCAGTCGTAAGAATCTATGATTTTCTTAAACTGGGTGGCTCCGCCATGGAAAGAAAATCCGATATTTCCAATCTGACCTCTTTTCTTTTTCTCTGCAATCCAGTCCTGTATTCCAAGTGCAGTCAGCCGCTCCCATGCTGCAATATCATTCAGCATATGCATCAGATAATATTCCACATGGTCTGTCTGAAGGCGTTCTAACTGTTCCTTAAAATACCGCTCCATATCACCTTCTGCCTTAATATAATAATGTGGCAGCTTGGTGGCAATTTTTACCTTATCACGATAGCCTTTTGCCAGGAACTTTCCCAGGCATGCTTCACTTCCACCGTAAGTATATGCGGTATCAAAATAATTGACCCCGGCTTCCACTGCCGCTGCCATCTCCCGCTCTGCCTTTTCCTGGTCGATTGCGGTTCCCTTCTTAGAATAACGCAGGCAGCCATAGCCTAAGATGGACAGCTGGTCTTTGTTTCCCGGATTTTCTCTATATTGCATGTTTATTCTCCCTTGCACTTGTTGTTATGGTTGCTGCGAAATGGGAAATGATAATAAAGATATCTTATTGCTGCTTTGACGGGATGCGCCTTTTGTTCACCTGTAGCGAATACTGCTCCAGCTGCAAGGGGCTCTAAGAATTTTGAAAAAGCTATTTTATATATGGCAAACGGTGCAAAGTCACATCCATGTTCCTCTGCACCTCGCTGGTACATCCTTGTACCAGCGTTGCCTGGTATTGCCAAAATTCTAAGAGCCCCTAACAGCCTGCGCAAATGTATTCGTCTACAGGCGAACAGAAGACTGCATCCTGACAAGCATTAAGAAAACAGACATCCCTATTTATCATTTCTCCATTTCGCAGTCACCGATTCTGCATAAGTTGCCGGGTGATGATATTTTCATACCACCACCCGGCACATATACTGTCATTATAAAGCTATCGGGAAAGTTTTGCAAGAATCACTCCCGCTCCTTTATCTTTTTAAATCCATCGGTCATGTCATAGGATGTAATGTTATCATTAATCCAGAGGTAAAATACATTGCCACTATACATTCCACGAACATTCTCGTAATTGACCCCGTTAATGCCCGGAATTTCTGCCTGTTTCTTAAAGGTTCCATTTTCATAGGAATATATCTGGTAGGTCTGCTTTGTTCTGCTGCTGCTATAATCCTCACAAACCAGACCGATTAAATTCTTATCCTTTGAAATGATGACACTCTTATAATCATATAATGCTTCGCTATAATCTACATCCTTTAATACAAGCTTTGCTTCTTCGGTTACTTCTCCCGGATTTTCTATATTAAACATGGAAAGCTTAATGTTTTCTATATTTCCGGTCTTCTCATCAGATTCATAACCGATGCCCAACAAATGTGTATCATCCCAGAAATGCAGATATTCGGAGAAGCCGGTCACCTTGAGTTCGCCGATAATTTCCGGTTTTGCCGGATCTGATAAATCCACGGTAAACAGCGGGTCGGTATTCCGGTAGGTTACAAAGTAACCAGTGTTTCCCATAAAGCGGGCGGCATAGATTTCTTCTCCCGGTGCAATGCCCGTCAACTGTCCGGTTAATTTCATGTTCTCATCCAGAATATAAAGTGCATTCACCTCATCCTCTGTACTATAATCGGTGGTCAATACCCTGAGATATCCATCACTGGCATTGATTGCAAAGGTATCTCTGACATAACCCCTTACTGCCGTTGCCGCCACACCACTGATTCTGCCCTCATCCAGTGCAAATTTTGCAATATTGGTAATCATTGCTCCATCATAATCTTCCTCATATAAATACAGGGCATCTTTGCTGATATAAGTCTGGGCATATCCAGAGATTACAAGCTTACTGTCCAGCACTTTATCCGGCTTATTTACATCCAGCGAAGAAACCAGTATACCACTTTCTCCTGATGACTCCGGCAGATAAATTTCACCGGCGGCAACCTTTTCTCCATTTACCTTCGGAATCACTGAGGTATATTCCTTTTCTACATATCCCACCACATCGGATGTCATATGATACTGTGTAAAAAGATAGACTACATCTCCGATTTTCCGGGAAGTATTATAATAACCATCCTGGATTAATCTTCCTTCAAATTCCGGATTCCTGCGGTCTACGATACTGTATACCTGAATCTGTGTGGTGCTTTTTCCATTCATTTTATAGCAGAATGCACTGTCTTCAGAAGCATCTGATACAGCAATTTCTTCATCTGAGCTTTCTTTATCTGAGTTTTCCTTATCAGAGCCAGCTTTGCTGCTTTCGTCCAAGGATGTCTCATAGCCCTGCACAACCAGAATCAGCTGGTCTCCATCCACATAAATTTCCATCACCCGGTCTGCTGCGCCACAGTCTTTCGGGAGAAATCGTGTTACTTCTTCTAATTTTCCATCCCGGATATCCGTTATAACAATGTATTTATCCTCTACCGTATAAATGTAACTGCCATCAATTTTAGCAATATCACTCTCGTCTACACCTTCCATCTGCAGATTTGTCGTAGAATAATCTTTTCCGCCTTCCTTGCTGCCCTCCGACAAATCGGCATCGGCACTTCCGTACTCAGCTCCATCACTGTAGTCATATTTGTCACTGCCGGAATTCATTGCTCCCGATGCAGCATCGCTTGTCTCCGCACTCGTTTCCTCTTCTATCCAGTTCTGCTGCTTGTTCTGCTGATATCCCTTAAGAAGGGTCTGATATACCTCCTTATAATCCGATGCAGGATGATACATTGTTCCAAGAGCTGCCACATCCACATACCCTGTTTCACCTGCTTCTCCCACAGTCTGCTGCGTATCTGTCATTGCTACGGAATCCGTCTGCCCTGTACCGGAATTCTTATCGAAACGGGTCACTGTTATATAAATTCCGCTGCATACTACCAGTGCCAGCACTGCCACCATACTTCCAAGTCTGCGCCATGGAATTATTTTCTTCGATTTTTTCGGTTCCAAGTGCTGATTTTCCTGCTGCTGTTTTGCTTTCTGTTCCTGTAATTGTTTTTCTATCTGTTCCGGTTTCAGAGTCTCTGGTATCTCTATCTCTTCCGCCGCTTTTCTTAACTGGGTTAAAATCTCCTGTTCATTCATACCGGCACCTCCATCTCATCTGAATTTTCTGTTGTTTTCCAGACTTTTTTGCATATCTTCCGTTTCTCACTTCCAATATTTCTCCACCATTTTCTTTATTCCCCGGCTCTCTTTTGAGCGGACGGTATTTTCGTTAAGGTCTAACAGTTTTCCGATTTCCTTACTGCTATACCCACAGAATAAATGCATGGCGATAATCATTCGTTCCTCGGAAGGCAGCTCAAAGAACAGGCTCCGGACTGCTGCATGCTCATCCATTCCGGATTTTCCCAGATGCTCTAAAAGCTCCGGTGTCAGCTCTTCCGGACGGGTTGCATACTCTTTTAATTTACGTTTGCACTTATTACTTAAAATACGGAATATCCACGCCCGGAACGCTTCTGTCTTTCGAAGCTCCGCGATTTGTGCAAATGCATCTGTCACGGTATCGCTGACCACATCCTGTGCATCCTGTGGATGCTTCAGCACATATAACGCAAAGCGATACAAGTCCTGATAAACGCCTTCATATAATTGTGCAAATGCACCGGTATCCCCACTTTGTGCCCTGCACACCAGCTGCAGTTCCTGCTCCATATGCTCACCCTATACCTTCCTAAGTCCTTTCCTTTGACCGGTCTCATATATATAGTGTCGCTGAATTCCATTCTGTTGCATATATTTTAAATTTTTTATAACTGGCTGATTACCAGCACATCATTTTCACGAATCACAGTATTTCCGTTCGGTATCACAACCTTCTCATTCCGCTTTAGAACAAGAACCAGCTTCTCTTCTCCCAGTTTTATTCTGGATAATGGCTTTCCAATCCACTTGCTGTCTTTTTCGATTGGGATTTCTGTCAGACAGATGCCAAGATTTTCTTCCGGAGATAAAGCACTTAAGACTATCTTGTCTCCGGCAAGCACTACCGTGTTGCCATTTGGAATGATACGCTCCTCGCCTCTTAGAATCAGTACCAGTAATAAATCCGGCAGGGAAGTAAGGTCTTTTATCTTGCGGTTCTCCCATGGATGTCCTGCTTTGATGCTGATTTTAACAAACTCCACCGGCATTTCATCGGAGTAGTCACTGAAGGTCTTCATGACGTTGCCATTTTCGTCTATCATGTCAAGCTTCTTTGCCACCAGTCCAAGCAGTGTACCCTGAATACTGATAGAGAACAGGACAATGAAAATAACTATGTGGAACAAATCATTTTTCGTATATGCCGGGCTTACTGTTGCCATAATTGCAAATACTATGGATGCCGCTCCACGAAGCCCCGCCCAGGACACCAGAAGCTGCTGCTTTACCGGGCAGCGGAATGGCATCAAGATAGCAAATACAGAAACCGGTCTTGCCACAAATGTTAAAAATACCGCAATTGCCAGTGCAATCGGCAGTATCTTCGGCAGCTGGGATGGATATGCCAGCAGACCAAGCAGGAAGAAAATCAGCATCTGCATCAATCCGGTGATTCCATCAAAGAAATGCACCAGTGATTTTTTGTGATGAAGTGGAGTGTTGCCAAGGATAATTCCGGCAATGTATGCTGCCAGATAACCATTTCCATTTATCATGGATGCTCCGGCGTAGGATACCAGTGCCATACTGAATACAAATATCGTATCAAATCCATCCGTTGCAAAATTCACTTTTTTTAAAATGAATGCTGCTGCCAGTGCCACAACTACCCCCACTAATATGCCAAAAATAATCTGTGAGAATATCATGACAACCAGCGAAGAACCACTTAATTCTCCGCTCATTATTGTTAATATAATTACGGTCAGCATATAAGAACATGGGTCATTACTACCACTTTCCACCTCCAACATGGATGCAGTATTGTTCTTAAGATTCAGCCGTCTGGAACGAAGGATTGAAAAGACCGATGCCGCATCCGTAGAACTGATTACAGAGCCAATCAGCATACTTTCCCAGAAAGCCATTTTCAATATAAAATGACAGAATGCTCCGGTTGTTACTGCGGTCAGTATCACACCCACTGTTGATAATAATACTGCTTTACCAGCCACCGGCTTTGCCTGCTTCCAGTTGGTTCCAAATCCACCGTAAAACATGATAAAGATTAAGGACACCGTACAAATCTGTTCGGCAATCGTAAAATTATCAAAAGGAATCTTTAAAATTCCATCTGTTCCAAACATCATGCCAAGAAGAATATATGCCAACAGCATTGGAATTCCCAATTTGTTGGACATTTTATTCAATGACAGGCACAATAAAATCACTGCTGCTACCAGTAAAATATAGCTTGTCATAAATACCTCTCTTTCCTGTTTTTATTTACCTGTTGCTCTTACGTCTTCTTCTATCCCCTTTTCTTTTATTACTTCTACCTATTCCTTCGTTTCTTCTGCCTCCATGATACTTCCTGCCTTTACCAGTCCTCTCTGCAGTGCATCCCTTGCATTCTTCCAAGGCTGCTCCTTATAACGGTAATCATTCTTACAGATGAACCATTCTAAATCATCCCGCACCCTCTCATATCCGTTAATAAAAGTCTCATTTAAAGTCATCAGAAATTCATTCAGGTATTTCTTGCCCATATATTCCGGAGCACCGGAAAACAGAACTTTATAATGATTTACACAAAAGCCTTTGGATGCTGCAAACTGTTTGCGGAAGTCTTCTTCTTTTTCATATAAATAGTAAATGGTATTGATATAATTTGTAAAGCTGTGATTAATGTAATCACACACAAAGCACTTTTTCTCTTTTTCTTCCACAAAGGTAATCACCGGATGGACTGGCTGGCTCTTTTTCTTAAAAAGTACGGCCGCCTGAGGCAGTGGTGCTTTCATTGCTTTTTTTAACTCCTTAGCTGTCTTATCCATATGGGTCTTTAACATCATGGCAAGTCCTAATTTATTCGGATATTCATATAACATTTCCAAATGTTTCTGACAGAAGCCCTGTTCATCGCTCTGCTCCCTGATATCTCCCTCCATGTAACTTGCACCCGGTCCAATGGTATAATTGATAGCATTTTCTTCTAATTTCTGATACATTCTGCAGACCGGACATTCGCTTTCCTCTGCAAATGCATCCTGTATTGGTATCGTATAAATCTCTGTTTTCATTTCAATCTCCTTAAAGATACACAAAAGGGTATTCCATATGCACTCCTTCGGCCTGTGGAATACCCTTCTCTTTGCAATTGTATACCGTTTATTACATCATGTTTTTCTCTACTTCTTCTTTCATGGAAGAAACGTTAAACTTACGGATATTTTCATCCAGTTCTGCTACTACAGAAGTAATTCTGGCAGTTGCATTCTTACATTCTTCTACCAAAGCTTCAAACTCGTTCATTGCCTCAGATGTATCTCTGGCACTTGTTGTATTTGTCTCTGCTGCTGCAGCAAGCGAATCCATTTTCTCTTCAATGGCACTCTTATGTTCATTCAAGCCACCGACTTCTGAATTGATTCCCTGAATAGAAGTGCTGACACTTTCAATTTCATGATTCAAGGCAGTAAAGATTGTCTCTGTCTCACGAATCTTTGTATTCTGCTGTTCAAATGCTTCTGATACTTTTCCGGTAATCTCTACACTGACATTAGAATTATCAATCAGTTCATTAACAATTTTATTAATCTGCTCTGAAGACTCTCTGGACTGGTCTGCCAAGGTACGGATTTCTTCTGCAACTACGGCAAATCCTTTTCCCTGTTCTCCTGCCCGTGCAGCTTCAATACTTGCATTTAAAGCAAGCAGATTTGTCTGGCTTGCAATTCCTGCAATAATCTCTGTTGCAGTACGAATCTGTAAGGCAGACTGATTGGTTCTGTCTGTCTGGCTCTGCACTTCATCAATAGACTGCCTGTTCTGTCTGCTGATTTCCACCAGCTGCTGCATAATCACCTCTGCTGATTCATTGCAGTCTTTCATTTTTAATGCACTGTCTGAAAGAAGTGTAATATTGCTGGCAATTACTTCAATGGCATTGCCGATTTCTGCTACTTTCTGCTGTACATGCTGTGTTTTCTCTGCCTGTGAAACGGTATTATCTGTAATGGAAGCGACTTCACTGCTCACCTGATCCAACGCTTCATTCATAGTGTCAAAGGACTGGCTGAATGTCGTAGACAGTTCGCTTAATTCCCTGCTGGCTCTACGGATTCCGGTCACAATCTGTGCAAAACTTCTTACCATATCATTGGCAGAGCCTAATAATTTGCTGATTTCATCATTTTTTTCATTATGTTTTGGTTCTTCTAACTGAAGGCTTCCATCCGCAATCTTATCCATACTGCCAATTACAGCTTTCAGTTTTCCGGCAATTGCTACTGCAAGCCACAGGGAACCTGCCACAAATACCGCTAAAACCACAATTAAAATAATCGTTCCCACACCTGCATTTAATGCTGTATTCTGTACCAGATGCATTATGATAATTCCGGCAAGTCCAACCAGAAGAATCGGAAGTGAAATTACTGCAATTAATCCAAGTGCCAGTTTCTTTCCTATATTATTTTTTTCTAAAGATTTGCGTTTCTCTGCCATTACTGCTCTTCCTCCTTATAGCTCTTATCTCTTATCCTTATGTATTGTCTTTTTATCCGGTTATCTTTAAATAAGCTGCGGAAAATGCCGGCATATCGAGACCACCCTGAAATACCGCTTTTTCTCCGGTCAGCAGGTCAACTGCTTCTGCTGCTCCTGCATCAAAGGATGCATGGAAGGGATTCTCTTCCAGATTGATTGCTACAAGAATCCGCTCACCATCAAAGCTTCTCTCAAATACAATCTGCCGGTTTGTTAAGAATACCTTGCGGTAGCTGCCATAGCAAAGTGTTTTTTCCGATTTATGAACCTTCGCCAGTCTGGAAATATAATCGGTAAGTTCATTCCATTCCGGTGCTTCAAAAGACGGACGAAGTGCTTCATCCCCACCATTTTCTTTCTTTCCTTCTGCAGCCCATTCACTTCCATAGTAGACACATGGGATGCCAGGAATTGCAAACAGCATTGCATATACCAGTGGAAGATGTTCTTTTTCCTTTAAAGTGCTTGCCAGACGGTTCACATCATGATTATCCAGGAAATTCAAAAGATGCCTTCCCTGATACATTCCGCAGAAATGCTGCTCCAGGGTATAATTGATTTCAAAGAGGTTGCGGTCATTAAAGCTGGACCACATTCCCTTATATGCCTGATAATTTGTTACACTATGCAACATATTCTGTTCATCCAAAAGACGGTTATAATCACCATGAATCATCTCGCCCAGGAGATAAAAATCATCCTTTTTCGAATCTACGAACTGACGTAATCTTCTTACAAAATCCATATCCAGACTGTACGCAACATCCAGACGCAGTCCGTCAATATCAAATTCTTTTATCCATCCTTCTACTGCTGAAAAGATATGCCGGATTACTTCTTCATTCCGCAAATTCAGTTTTACCAGCTCATTATGTCCTTCCCAGCCTTCATAGGAAAGTCCGTCGTTATAATTATTATTCCAGCCAAAATTCACATTTGTGAACCAGTCCTTATATGGAGAATTCTCTCTGTTTTTCAGTAAATCCTGAAATGCAAAGAAGCCTCTTCCCACATGGTTAAACACTCCGTCCAACACTACTTTGATATTGTTGTCATGTAATTTTCCACATACTTCTTTAAAGTCCTCATTGGTTCCAAGTCTTACATCTAACTTTGTATAATCCCTGGTATCATAACCGTGACGGTCTGATTCAAAAACCGGACAGAAATATATTGCATCCACTCCAAGCTTTACCATATGCGGAATCCAGTCTTCCACTTTCTTTATCCGATGAGCCAGAACACCATCATTTTCTGTTGGTGCCCCGCAAAATCCCAATGTTGAAATCTGATAAAATACACTGTCATATGACCACATAAAAACTGTTCCTCCTGTCTGTCCATCATGTGCTGTGGTTTTTCCGCTACTCGCGGAATAAAGAATGTGCCTTGGCACATTCTCGCGCCTGCGGCGGTCGCTTGCGACATCTAC
>OHEV01001039.1_pt1 | contig 12159 bp, 10 predicted proteins | sample 1567331 | NCBI WGS metagenome assembly OHEV01 (sample SAMEA3879561, study PRJEB24766) | human gut metagenome | biome: human-associated habitat; feature: feces | place: USA | collected 1985/1987 | reverse complement strand
CTCGCTGGAGGAGGCGGAGGACTTGGGGCAGCGCACCGCCGAGGTGACCCACAACCACCCGGAGGGCATCAAGGCGGCCCGTGTAACAGCGGGTCTGGTCTACTTGGGACGCGAGGGCCGGAGTATGGACGAGCTTCGTGCCTATGCAGGGGCGGTCTATGAGGTACCCACCTGCGACGCGATCCGGTCTTGGTATGAGTTCGACGAGACCTGTCAGGGTACGATGCCCGCCGTTTTCGCGGCGTTTTTCGACAGCACCGGCTTCGAGGACGCCATCCGCAACGCCATCAGCGTCGGTGGGGACAGCGACACCATCGCCGCCATCACCGGCAGCATCGCGGAGGGCTACTACGGCGTACCCGACGCGCTGTGGAAGCAGGCACGGCAGTTCCTCCCCATCCGGCTGGACAACGTGGTACGGGCCTTCTACAAGCGCTACGACCTCAACTAAAGTGAAAAAGACCCCGGTAGGTACAGCACCTACCGGGGTCTTATCCCCCCCATTTCCGGCTCCTTCCGAAAAATAGGGGTTGCTTTTTTCCGTGAAAAGTCGTATACTATATGGCACAATCTGAGTATTCACCGAAAACCAATACTATCGAAAGACGTGCATTACCAAGCGGGGTTACTATGCGCGTTTTTGATAGTGTTGGTTATTTTTGTTTTCGGAAAGGATCGGTGAGTACGTATGTTGAAACCCGGAGTGCTGGTCAGGTGGCATTACCTCACGTATTATGTGTCTGCCGTTCAGGGGGACAAGGCAGACCTGTATTCCCATTGCATCCAGCGGCGCCGTGCCGGTGGCTATCGCCATGTGCGGTGCTGTGTGTACGCCGTGCCGGTGACACAACTGGAGCTTGTGCAGCGCCAGCGGCGAACAGCAGCATAAAGCAGAAAAAGACCCCGGTAGGTGTACCTACCGGGGCCTTTTCATGTCATCCGCCCAACAGCTCCAGCTTCGTGTCGATGAGCGCAGGTGCCCAACCGCGCACGGTCTTGCCCACGTTGAAGTCATCGAATAGCACATCGTACTGCTCTTGCGTCAGGTTGGGATACATCTTATAGATCATCTGCACCTTGCGCATACTGGCCGTGTTGCTGATGGTATCGCCGTTTGCGTCAGGAATTCCCCGAACCGTGGTGATGCCGCTGGAGTACAGGTTCACGTAATCGCTGACGGGGAAGGAGTTGTCGTTGGCAGCGTCCCGCGCCTTGATGACCCAGCTCTCCGTGATCTCGTAGTCGCGGAGGGTCGTCTCCTTGGCGATCTCGTTGGCGTACTTGTACACGTTCGACACAGCCTTGACCTTCTGCTCATCATCCATGGCGCGATAGGCCGCACTTCCTGTCAGGCTGTTCATCAGCCGGAATGCGGTCTGGCCCCGCGTCTGCGCGTAGGTCAGATACTGTGCGCCGGTCAGATCGACGCGCTCACCGTTCACGTTGAAATACTTGTCCGCACGGGAGATGAGTACACTTTTCTTCCCGGTGGACTCGTACAGCCGCAGCAGCTCCTTCTCCATGTCTGTCTCCTCGATGGTGGAGGAGTAACCGGGACTGAACAGCTGAGACAGCACGTTCTCCGTGGCCGTGTCCGCGTTCTTCTCCGTCCGGCCCCAAGCGTCAATGTAGGCGATCTGAGCGCCGGTGATGTTGTTCAGGCCGGGGATTTTGCCGGTGAGCTTGCCGGACAACTTCTGCCAGAAGTCCGGGATGTCCTTGTTCTTGTCCACATAGGTGGACATCCGCTGGTTGTTGATGGAGCGGTTGACCTGTCCTGCCAGTGTCGGCACGAACTGCGTGAGATAGCCCCACATTGCGTTCTCGACGAAACGGGGCAGGGCGCTCTCATCGCCGTAGGTAGAGGCGTTCTCCAGCGCGTCATTGACGCCCTGAAGCATGGACATCTGGAGCACGGGGTCCGTGATCGACCCGACGGCCTCCAGCGCCTCCTTCAGCGTCAGGCCCTTGCTTAGTGCCGCCGCGTGGAGGTTGGCGCCCAGAAACAGCGGGATGGACTCAGGAGCCAGCCAGTCCAGCGTGTAGCTCTTGCCGCCGTACTCCAACGAGTATTCCTGATGACCCAGCTGCTCCCAGAATTCTTTCTCCTTGTCATCCTCCGGTGCCTTGCCGACGAGGTGACCCATGGAGGCCAGAGAGAAGCCCAGCAAAACCAGCGCCGAGCCGGTGAGGGTCTTGGCCAGATTGGACACGATGTCCGCGCCGGTCACGGCCGTCGCCCCTTCGCCCAGTTTGCCCGCCGGGTGCGCCCTCATGTCGGCCGGAGAAATCCAGCTTCGTACCGTCCGTGGTAATGTATCCGGTTTCGTTCCAGCTGTACGTCTTTCCAAAAAACTCCTTTGCAGATTTTACATGGCCTTTTTTCTCCGCCTCCGAATAAGCTTTCAGCGAAAACTGCGGCTTGACATTCTCGCCATCGGTGAGTATACTGGTATCAGAAGGTTTTGGCGAGGTTACTTCCGAATGCGTTTCCGCAGAGAAGGAAGTTTTGCTGATTACCTTCTTTTTTCTACATCAAGAAGGTCGTACAAATACGATTTCCCATCTGCATCATTGCGGATTAAGAGCGTCCCGCCGTAGACAGTATAGTGGTCTATGGCTTTTTTTGCGTTCAGAATCGGAACCGCAAACTGCGTATCATACCGATACCATCCATTTTGTGCGTCTTTACTGTGTTTCGGCTTTACATTCTCTCGCCACTCGCCATTTTCAGCCAGCAGAAGCATCTCATCCAAGTTGGTAGCCGCTTGCATTTTGATTTTCCGCAGCGCAGGCTTCATGGTTTTTGTGTACTCGGAAGATTTGTATTCTCCCGGCAAGTCTTTTCCCACATATCCTTGGCATCGATGAGTTTTTCCCGCAGCATAAGGCGGAACAGCGCGGGATGCTCAACAGCCGCCCCAATGAGCTTTGCAGCATGGGATCTTATATACCTGCAGTATTTTTTGCCGTTTTTGTCCGCGCAATCCCGAAACGCCTCTGCGCCGATATGCGTCACGTTTTCCGGAATTGTGATATTCGACAGCCCACTGCACCCTGCAAATGCGGAATCTCCAATACTCGTAAGACTGTTAGGGACGATGTATGCTAATAGCGAGGACTTTTAAGTCCTCACTACCGTACCATGCGATGTTCAGCCCTTCTATGCCAAACAGGTTTTCACAGCATAATGATTCATAGATTTTTTGAAAGCCTCCCTGCTATTCGACGCGGAGCATCCGATAGCCGATTCCGATGTGCGTTTGTATGTATTGCTGCCCGTCTTTTCCGCGTTCCAGCTTTTTGCGCAGGGTCGCCATGAACACCCGCAGAGAAGCAATATCGTTTTCCCAGCTGCTGCCCCAGATCTGCTGTGTGATGTAGGTGTGGGTCAGAACCTTGCCCACATTTTTTGAGAGCAGGCACAACAGCTTGTATTCGATGGGCGTCAAGTGCAGTTCTGCACCGTCAAGATATGCGCAGCCTGCCGCATAGTCGATTTTCAGCGCACCGTTCGTAAAAATCGGAGATTCCTGCGCTGCGTCTGTTTTCATCAGCGACAGTCTCCGCTGCGTCACTCGCAGCCGCGCCAGCAGTTCATCCACGGAAAAGGGCTTGGTGAGATAATCGTCCGCCCCGGCATCCAGCGCCACGATTTTATCAGAATCCTCTGTTCTGGCGCTGATCACAATGATCGGCATATTTGACCACGAACGGATTTTTCGGATGATCTCCACGCCGTCCATATCTGGCAGTCCCAAATCAAGCAGCACAATGTCCGGGTTGTGAGACAGCGCCTCCATCACGGCGCTTGCGCCGTTTTGCGCAGAAAGATACCTGTATTCATGGGTTTTCAGCGTTGTTGTGATCAGATTGCGCACCGGCGTATCATCTTCTACAACGAGGACGAGCGGCTTATTCATTTAGGTTCACCTCACTGAGCGGTACTGTAAAGGAAAAGATGCAGCCATGCGGCGAATTTTCTTTCAATGTCATTTCGCCATTATGGGCATGAATGATGGCTTGGCAGAGCGTAAGCCCAAGCCCAAGACTTCGGCGGCTGTCGCCAATCGGGTTGCCCCCGGTAAAGAACATTTCAAACACATGTTCCTTCAGTTCATCTGGAATACCGGGACCGTTATCGCTGACGCATATTTCAGCCATATTTTCTCGCGGGATTGCCGTGATCCGGATGTTCGAGCCAGCCGGAGTATATTTGACTGCGTTGTTCACCAAGTTGATAAGCACCTGCATGATGAGTCCCGCATCCACCCGAACCAGCAACGGTACATCTCCGCAATCCACTGCGATGTGATGTTCTGCGGACCTTCGGTCAATATGTCGGAGCGCTTCCGACACAATATCGTCCACGACCTGATCGGAAAGGCGCAGCTTGACGCTGCCGTCCGCGATTTTCGTAACGGAAAGTAAATTCTCAACCAGTCCCGTCAGCCATTGCGCATCGTCATAAATGTCCGTAAAAATCTGTTTCCGCGTTTGTTCATCCAGCGCGTTATAGCTGTGCAGCAGCGTATCCGCGTTGCCGGAAATGGAGGTCAGCGGGGTCCTGAGATCATGAGAAATCGAACGCAGAAGATTGGCGCGAAGCTGCTCGTTCTTTGCAAGGACGGCGGCTTTTTCCTTTTCTTCGGCGTTGCGTAGGCTTTCCAGCGCCAGAGCGCACTCGCCGAGAATGGAAAACAGCACGCTGGATGTAAATGCGTCAGGCTGCGTTTGCTTCTCCATCGGAATCCCGACAACGCCGAAAACCTGCTGCCCGGTACGAATGGCAAGATACAGCCGTTTTGCCTTTGGAAAGTTTTGCGTCGTTGCGCCAGCACGCTTTCGGTTTTGCCAGACCCATTGAATCACGTTCTGTTCCTGATCAGTATCCGGGATGCAATATGGACTGCTTCCGTCTGCCGGATAAACATTCCCATCCAGCAGCGCATCGCCTTGTGCCGGATAAATCAAAACGTCCCGCTGCATGAGCTTCTGTATCTGCGTCGCGGTCATCTGATAGACCTCATCCGGTGTTTCCGCCTTTTGAAGCTGCCTGTTCATATCAAAAAGGAGTTTTGTCCGATAGGCATCCCGCGCGGATAGCTGCGCATGGGCTTTGAGCTTTGCGGCAAGCGTACCGGTCAAAAGCGCCGCTGCAAACATGACGGCAAAGGTTATTGGGTATTTACTGCCGTAGGCTGCCAAAGACAGCCGGGGTTCCGTCAGAAAATAATTGAACAGGATGACACTCAAAAAAGCGGACAGCACACCGCAGGTATATCCGCTGGTAAAAGCGGAAGTCAGAAGCACCCCCAGCAGGTAAACCATGATGATATTGGCATTTGCAAAGCCGAGCCGCAGAAAGACCCATCCGATGACCGTCGCAGCTGCCAGAATCCCGATGGTCAGAAGCAGTTCCCATGCGGTCGGAAACGCCGGACGGATGGTAAGCAGCCGTTTCCTGCGGTAGCTCTTATAGGCTTCCACATCCGGAATGATATGAATGTCTACCTCTGGTGCAAGCGTAATGAGCCGTTCTGTCAGCGTCGGTTCACTCCAAAAATGCCGCCGCTGTACGCCGCTTCGCCCAATCACAATTTTGGTCACATCAGAGAGCCGCACATATTCCGCGATCTGTGTTGCCACATCTTCACCATGCGTTGTGACGATCTCTGCGCCAAGCTGCTGAGCCAGACGCATATTCGCCTGCAAGCGAACGGTATCTTCCGCATTCATATCAGCGTCTCCGGGTGTCTGCACGTAAAGCGCGGTAAGGCTGCCACTAAATGCCTGTGCCATTTTCCCTGCCATTCGTACAATGCGTTCATTGGATGGAGACGAGGACAGGCACACAAGAATATGCTCTTTTGGCAGTTCGCTTCCTTTGTTCTGCACATTTTCACCACCCCTCTTAAATGATATTATAGCACCAAGATGTGAAGGTTTCTACTGCGCCCAATCGGATTCGTTGTCCGGAAATGAAATTTGCTCTGAATCATAGATCACGATTTCTACATGGGTATGACTGCTGCGAAACCGGGAAAGCGTTTCCTCAAGTTCGTCAGGAGAAATATCTCCGTTCAGACGCAAGCATGGCTTCTGCTGCTGTACGGTCTCTTCCTCGGTTCGTTTCTGATTTTCCGCCAGAAATTGATCCAGACGTTTCATCAGAAACCAGCCAAACAGAAATACCACGGCTGTTCCAACGATCAACACAACATCTCCCACATACGCTCACCGTCCGTTCATATCCGAAAACACTTTTGCAGCGCCTTATATTCACCCAGCGCTAAAATCGTCATTTCCCCGGACAGCACCGTATCCGGTGTAATTGATACGTCGGTTTTTCCCGAATGCTTGATGCCAAGAATGTTGATTCCAAACTTTCTGCGGATATCCAGTTCGCCAATGCTTTTCCCGACCCAGCCTTCCGGCACTTCCACCTCAAAAATGGCGTGCTGCTCGTCGATCTCTATGTAGTCGAAAATATGGTCGGCAGTGTATCGGATCGCTGCCCATTTTGCCACCTGCTTTTCCGGGTAGACTACATGGTCTGCACCGTTGCGAAGCAGAAACTTTGCCTGCACATCACGCTCGGCACGCGATACCACGCACTTTGCACCCAGCTCCTTCAGCAGCGAGGTGGTTTCCAGCGAGTTCTGAAAATTACCGCTGATGGTCACGATGCAGACGTCAAAATTTCCGATGCCAAGAGAGCGAAGAAACTCCGCGTTTGTACTGTCGCCAATTTGTGCGTTGGTGACATATGGCAGCACATCACTGATTCGTTCCTCGTTTGTATCGACCGCCATGACCTGATGTCCCAGCTGAGAAAGCTGTACTGCGATATGCCGTCCGAAGCGGCCTGTGCCAATCAATAGAATGTTTTTCATGTGAAAAGGCTCCTTATCCAATCGTTATTTTTTCCTGCGGCAGCCTTGCATTCCCCACTTTTTTGCTGGAAAGTGCCGCATAAATGAGGGTAAGACCGCCGACTCTGCCCAGATACATGAGCAAGATCAGCACCATTTGCGATGGAATGCGCAGCTGCGGTGTAATACCAAGTGTCAATCCCACCGTCCCGACCGCCGATGCCGTTTCATACAGGCAGGCAGACAGCGGAAGATTCTCGTATGCGCTGATAAAGACCGCACCGCCAAAGAACAGCACCAGATACATCGTCAGAATGGTCGCGGCGGTCTTGACGGAGCTGCAATCGACTCTGCGTCCGAAAAATTGGGCACTATCGCGCTGGCGGAAGGTCGCAGTGGCATTGGCAATCAAGACCGCCAGCGTCGTTGTTTTCATGCCGCCTGCTGTAGAACCCGGAGAACCGCCGATGAGCATCAAAAGGATCATCACGCCCTGCGACGCACCGGACATCGCGGATAGATTTACCGTGTTGAAGCCCGCTGTCCTCGGCGTGACGGACTGAAAAAAGGATGCCAGCAGCCGGTTTTCGGCGGGAAGCGCGGAAAAGTCTGAAAAGAAGAAAAACACAGCAGGCAGAAAAATCAAGAGACCTGTCGTGACGAGAATCACCTTGCTCTGCATTCGGTAGCGATGAAACCGCCACTTGTTTTCAAAGATGTCATCCCACGTCAGAAATCCAATGCCGCCAATCACGATCAACAGCATAATCGTGATATTGATTACCGGACTGCCCGCATAGCCGGTAAGGGATGGATAGCGGTTGCTTTCTGTCCCAAGAATGTCAAACCCGGCGTTGCAAAAAGCAGATATGGAATGAAACACCGCCATCCAGATGCCGCGCCATCCATAGTCACGGCAGAACACCGGCAGCATGGCAAGCGCCCCCAGCAGTTCAATCAGAAATGTCCCTCGTAGGATAAAGCGTGTCAGCCGGACGATCCCTCCGACCTTCGGCGCTGAGATGGCGTCCTGCATGGTGCTGCGCTGCATCAGAGAGATTTTTCGCCCGGACAGCAGCGCAAACGACGCTGCGACAGTCACAACGCCAAGTCCTCCGATCTGGATCAGCGTCAGAATAACCGCCTGCCCAAAGGTTGACCAGTAGCTGCCCGTATCCTGCACCACAAGCCCCGTCACACACACGGCAGATGTCGCGGTAAACAGCGTTTCATTGAATGGCGTTACACACCCGGCTGTTGTGGAGATCGGCAGCATCAGCAGCAACGCTCCGAGCAGAATGACCCCGGCAAAGCCAAGTATTATAATTTGAAAAGACGAAAGACGACGTTTTCGACGAATGTTCTCTTCCGGCATAAAGGCATCTCCTTATTTCTGTTATCGTTATATTATACGGTCGAAGACTTTAAGGTTGAATAAGGGACATTTGCAGCGCATTAAGATTGAATAAAGATTGGGAGCTTGCTTGCGCAATGCTTTTCTCCTGCCATGCGAAGTGCTATGAACATTCGGTTACAAGCAAATAAACTCGTATAACAAGCAGTAACCTCTTGCATGTGTCAGGTGACCGTATGAATACAATGCCCTGCACCGATTCCTTTTCCTATCTGTGAATCTCCTTTTCCCGCCGCTTTTGATAATCCTCCAGGTATCGATCCAGATAAACCTTGTTGACGGTGGCCAGGATCGTGCTGCGCAGAAGATCCTTTGCATCGGACTGCGTCTTACCGATTCCATCTCTCGCCGGGGCTATACCGAACGCTGCACCGAGCATATTCTCAAATTCATCACAGAAATAGTCATAGGCGGTCTGAAGGGGATAGTTATCCTCCTGTATGCCGAACATCAATCGAAGCCCTTCAAGCCGGACAACGGGCTTGACTACGGCAATGAACAGGAGTCGTGCGAGGTGTTCCGCTGTGTATGCCTTCTTTATCGGGGATGGGATCAGACCCTGTTTCACATAATTGCTCACCATGGAGCTTGTCAACTCCGATTCCCCCAACGGCGCAAGGTGAGCGTTGACATAGCGCACCACCTGCTCCAGATAAAGCCCGACGTTCGGGATCTGCTCATAACGCGGCAAGCGGAAACCCTCAATATTCTCTATCATGCTGTTCACTTCCTTTTCCATGCAAATATTATACACGTCTCTCGTTAAACTTTCAACTGTTTTGTATAAGCTTTTAACAGGTTTTTCGAAAGCTGTTGACGGAATAATAAAAACCCGATAAAATACCTGTGTCGATTTGCAAAATCGGGTGAAATGCTTCTTATTATTAGGAGGACGTACAATGAATCGGTTTCGTATTGTCGCAGACTCAAGCTGCGACCTTCTCACGCTGGACGGAGCAGACTTCGTCAGTGTTCCGCTTACCATACGCACAGACACGGAGGAATTCCGCGATGACGCTTTTCTCGATGTGAACGAGATGGTCACTGTACTGCGCGGCACCGGGGGGCGTTCTTACAGTGCATGTCCGAATATCGCCGATTGGGAAAATGCCTTCGGTGAGCGTGGCGATGTAATCGCCTTCACCATCACCGGCAGCCTTTCCGGCAGCTACAGCATGGCGTGTGCTGCAAAGAAGCATTGTGAGGAGCTTGATTCCTCACGCCGCATCTGTGTGGTGGATAAAGAGACTGTTCATTGTTCAGGAGCAAGCTTCATTTTCTGCCAATGCACTTCCTCTCAGGAAGAAGACGTACTCAGCATTGATTTGAATCTCCGGGGCGACCTCGATTGAACCGTTCGAATCATTGGTTCTTCCGATGCCATCTTTCGAAAAACGGAGCTGCTGCAAAATCAAGTGATGTTTGCAGCAGCTCCTTTGAGCTTGTCAGTATTTGATTGTTTCGATTCCGCACCGTGCTCGCACCGTTAAAGACATTGATTCTACTGACTTCTGCAATGTTTTCTTATCCGATGCTGCCGTTTGCGGAACGCTGTTTTTTTATTTGCATCACAGCTTATCCGAGCAGTTCAATGCCGAGTGTGTGACGCAGTATCCTGACAGCATCATTCACCGTTACCTCACCGTTGAAATCGACATCGGCAAGGCGGCACTGATTCTCGGTGAGTTCAATAATGCCCATCGCTTTACGAAGCACCATAAGAGCATCAATGCCACTGATGCAGCCGTCCATATCGACATCTCCGAGCAAATGGTAGACGGTAGAAACTGTCATATCGTTCATAACGGGTTCTCCGTCGTAATCCCATCCGCAGAAGACATAACCCTGATGTTCAGGTGCAACGGGGAATTCGCCCGAATCGATAACATCTCCCCTGCCCACAGTCAGCGTGCCGATAACCGCATTGTTGTTGAGGCTGTCAACGAAAGTCACTGTGTAAGCAGTCATGGACCAGCGTGCGTTCAGTGTGATATTGCCGTCAACAAGATAAACAGTTTCATCAGTATACCTTGTGCCGTTCTCATCAAACCAACCTATGAAGTCAAATCCTTCACGGGTGGGAACAGGCAATGTACCAACGGGTTGACCGTAAGTTACTGTGATTTCCGCAGGACTGACTTCGCCGCCGCGTGCGTCGAAGGTGATGGTATAGTCGTTAATCGTCCACGTTGCTGTATATACAACGTTTTCGGTAACAAATTCCGCAACCTCGGGTGTCCACCCCGCAAACGAATAGCCTGCACGCATGGGAGTTCCGTTAAAGTTCGGAGTATGCGAACCCTCCTGAGCAAAGTACTGCTGATCTGCAAAGATAACTTCGCCATCTACACCATCGGTGTACCTTACAGAATAACTCGGAGTTGAGTTAATAGCAAGACCGTTGATGTCGATACCGCTGCCGAGAATGTCCACAAAATGAGTCTCTCCGGTGTCCGTCATTGAGTAGATGTTGTTTGAAGCATCCGTTATGTAGAAGAGATCGGTTGTTGCATCATAAGCCATTTCGGTTGCACCCGCATAGACATTAACGCCAACGCCCGACATAACGACTGTCCTGTCTGTAAGATACTTGTCGGAGTACCTAATAAGCTTGGGAACAGAGGTTGCCCAATCATTGCCCATTGCGTAAACAGCACCGTCCTTCACTGCAACACCGACCATTGTGCAGTAATCGGAATCCATAATGTAACCGGACATATAATTTGTTCCGCCCGCCTGCAAAGTTGCAGTATTGTATTGGAACATGTAGAATCCGCCGACTGCATAAAGAAGTTCGTTATCCGGATCGTATGCAATATCGTTGATGCCCGTCCATGCTTCGAGACCGCCTAAGCTCACGCTTTGGCGGGTCAGTATGTCGTATCGGTAGAGTTGATAAGAAGCTCCGCTTTCAACGACATAGAACAGGAAGTTATCGCCGTATGCAAGGCCCTTAATCATCGAACCGCCGCTGAATTCAGCGATGGTTATCGCCGTCTGTGCGGGCAGAGCGGGATTGAATGCGATCAAAGCATCTCTGTTTGCCGAAACAGTGTATGCAACGGAGGAAGCCCCGGGCTGTTCAACTATTTCAACCGTGCATTGTGCAGATACACCTGTTTGGTTGCTTGTGACCGTTATTACAGTGCTGCCGACTGCAGCACCGGTTACAAGACCGTTTTCGTCAACGACTGCAATACTTTCATCAGCCGACGTCCAAGTTACGCTCGTATCTGCCGCGTTTGAAGGACGTACCCTCGCTTCAAGCTGTGCAGTTCCGCCTACATAAGTGCGAGCAGAAGTCTTGTTAAGCAATATGCCGTTAACGGTGCTCTGCGGCAACTCACTCTCATCCGGAATGAAGGCCATAAGTCCTAAGAATGCTTCACCGTACTTAATGGATGAACCTTCGCGTGTGTAGAGGCTGATTCCTCCGAGATTTACCGAATACGGTTCCTCGCCAAGCTGAATCATTACAACGCCGCTTGCATACTTAAGCCCCTGTGTGCTGTATGTTGCATTGAGATACAGTCTGTTCGTACCATAGTCATACGCCATCTGAGAATTGTACTGCATGTTGCCGTAGTAGTTGTTGCCCGTGAAGACACCTGCGCCTGCAATCGTCATGAACTCCTCATACTCGCCCGTCACCTTATCCACCGTATATATAACGGTCTGTGAAGAGTCGTTTGAAGGAGATCCTGCTGCATAGAGCTGTCCCTGCGCATCACATGCAAGAGCATATACAGGTCTGTTAAAATCGAGCTGTGCAATAACGTTTACACTGCCGGTATTCAGGTCAACCGTCACAAGCGACGCAGGGCACTGAACTGCCTGATCGGTGCTGTACTCGTAGGTATGGTGAAGCGT
>OHEV01001030.1_pt1 | contig 12236 bp, 14 predicted proteins | sample 1567331 | NCBI WGS metagenome assembly OHEV01 (sample SAMEA3879561, study PRJEB24766) | human gut metagenome | biome: human-associated habitat; feature: feces | place: USA | collected 1985/1987 | reverse complement strand
AGATACCCGTCCTTACGGGCGGTTGCACCAATCACCGCCGACAGACTTTGTGCAACCGATGGTTTTTCAGCAATCACCAGCTTCATAATCTTCAACCTCCCATTCATTCTGCCAATTATCAGACAGTTTTTTTGCAATGCTGTGTTCTGAGGCAAGTGTAATGTCATAGCCAAAGCGATAATCATATCGGTACAACCTGCCAATCAAATCATTGATTATGATATTGCAGGCCATAATCACACGCTCTTTATCCACCTGCATCAGTTGATAGCGTTGATAATTGTTGTAATATTCTCGATGTCTGTGGGTTCTGCTGACCGTATCTTCCATCAGACAATCTATGGCATCTTTTTCACCATCTTCTTTGCTGCCCTGTGTATAAGACAACAGTTCCTTAACCATGGGAAAACTTTGTTCATCTACCGTTGCTTCTTCGCTCAAAAAACCGATATAAGCTTTTAGTAACAGGCTAACGGCTGTTTTTTCAGCTTCAGATAAAGCGTTCATGGTCTCCGCTGCATCAAGCAACAGCTCCTTTTCCACAAATTCATCTATCTCACCAGAATAAAGCATTCGGATTGAGTCCACACATAAAGAGCGCTTTTGGGGTGCGGTCTCAATTTCAAAATCATAAAGATCCAAGTCATCGTCCTTCTTTGACTTTTTTTGAACTTTGCTGATAGCAGTGAAAAGAATGTCTCCTCCAAAGTAAATTCCGAAGGCGACCAGATCAAAAATAATCAGAAAGTGTAATAACCAGTTCCAGGTGTTCATTGTGAGGTCCTCCTTTCTTTGACCATGTGCTGCTGATTTTGGGTGTGGATTTACAGTAAGAGAGTGAATAGAGCAGCAGAGGACAGGAATTTCTCCCTGTCCTCTGTCCCTTATCCCGCAATGATTTGAAATACGCTACGCTCAAATAGTTCAATCTGCTCTAGCGCGTTCCTCATTAGGGTCAGAACCCTCAAAACCATCCTCAAGGACTTCCTCATCTTCGGTTTCCCATTCCTCGGAATCTTCCTCGCCATAATCATAATCGTCCAGACTGTCATTGCCCTTGGTCTTAGGCTTATTCTTAACGAGCTTCAAGTAGGCAAATACGCCACCGCCGCCCAGCAGAGCCAGCAGAAGGATCAGGGCAGCCGGGTTCAGTCCGGCAGGCTTCTCTTTTTCCGGCTCCGGTGTTTCTGCCGGCGCCGGTGTTTCCTTGGCCTCCGGAGGAGTTTCCGCTTTTTTTGCTTCCTGCACGGTTTTCCTGGTAATGATCTGCGGCGGATCCTGCGCTTTTTCCTGTGTGCCGCAGCCGCCTAAGAGAAGAAGCGGCAGGCAGAGAAGCCATATTTCTTTTCTCATTCAAAAGCCTTCTTTCATTTTCCGTATGCCCGCGGCGATAAAGAGGAGGACAATGTCAGTGACGACAATGGATGCTCCTGTGGGAATCGAGCCCATGTAGGAGATGGTGAGTCCTGCCATGAATGTGGCCACGGAGAAAACGGAGGAGAGGATGATCGTCGTCTTGAACTGCCGGCAGAGCTGCATCGCGGTGAGCGAAGGGAATACGATCAGGCTGGAAATAAGGAGCGCGCCCATCATGCGCATGCCAAGGACGATCGTGATGGCTGTGAGAAAGGCGATGATCATATTATAGAGCCTTGTCCGTGTGCCGGTGGCGGAGGCGAACGGTTCATCAAAGGTGACTGCAAATATACGGTTATAAAACAAAATGAAAAGGAGCACGACGGAGATGCCGAGGATGACGGAAAGGCGCACGTCATCGGCGCTCATGGCAAGGATGCTGCCGAACATGTAGTTGCACACGTCGGTATTCATTCCCGTACTTAAGGAAATCGTCATGACGCCGATGGCAAGAGCGCCGCTGCAGAGAAGAGCCGTGGCAGAGTCGCCTTTGATCTTCGCGCTGTCTTTCAGCTGGAGAAGGAAAAAGGCGGCGGCGATGCAGGCAGGGATGGAAATGGTGAGGGGCTCTGCGTGGAAAGCATAAGCGATGGCAAGGGCGGCAAATCCCACGTGGGAGAGTCCGTCGCCGATCATGGAGTACCGTTTCAGTACAAGGCTGGTCCCTAAGAGAGAAGCGCAGAGGGAAACAAGACAGCCCACGATGATGGCGCGCACCATGAAAGGATAGCTGATCATTTCAATAAAGATATCCATCATAAGCCGCCTTTCGCAAATCTTTGCCCCACAGGACTTCTGAGATACTCTTCCGTCGTCCCGAAGAACTGCTGTGTCCCGCCGGACAGGTGGAGAATACGGTTTGCCTGTCCCAGTGTGCCGCGGATATCGTGGGAAACCATGATGACAGTGACGCCGTACTTCTCTATGCAGTCCTTGAAAATATGATAAAGCTCACCGGTCATGATGGGATCAAGGCCGGTCACCGGCTCGTCCAGGAGCAGGAGTTTTCCCGTGGCGCAGAGTGCCCGCGCAAGGAGTACACGCTGCTGCTGGCCGCCTGAAAGATCGCGGTAGCACCGTTTCTTCAAGTCGGCGATGCCGAGCATTTCCATTTTTTCTTCCGCGTCTTCCTTATCTGATTTTCGATAAAAAGGATACATGCCGCAGCGGTTCAGACGGCCTGAAAGGACGACTTCCCAGACACTGGCGGGAAAATCTTTCTGCACGGGGGTCTGCTGGGGAAGGTATCCGATTTCCGTAGGCTTGAAGCCATCGGCAGTTACGATTTCCCCGCCCGATATTTTTTTCAGGCGCAGAAGCGCTTTCACCAGTGTGCTTTTTCCTGCGCCGTTTTCACCGACGATTCCAAGGTAGTCCCCTTCATCGACAGAGAAATTCAGGTCGGAAAGAACCGCTTTTCCATCATAAGATACGGAAAGATGGCGGCATGTAAGCAGACTCATCAGTTGAGCGCCTCCTTGAGAACTTTCACATTATGGTTCATGAGGTCAATATAAGTTACGCCTTTTTTGAATTCTTCATCGCTTACGTTGTGGACGGCGTTCAGAAGCTCATTTTTTGCGCCTGTGGCTTCCGCGATGGCTTTGCTCATCTGTTCATTGGACATCTCGATGTGGAATACGACGGGAATATGGTCTTCCTTCACCTTATCCACGAGAAAAGCAATAGTTGCCGGATTGGCTTCCGTATCGGTGGAGCAGCCGGGGAAAGCGGCGTAGTAGGTCAGGCCGAATTCTTTGGCGAAATAAAGGAAAGGGAAACGGTCACCGACGATGATTTCTTTTCTCTTCGCGTGATCAATGACGTCATGGAAATCCTTATCCAGTTTTTCCAGTTTCGCAATGTAAGCCTCAGCGTTTTTCTGATAAGTCTGGGCATTGTCCTTGTCGAGACCGGAAATGGTTTCGGTGAGGGCTTTTACGATCTGGATAGCGTTGGCGGGAGAGGTCCAGACATGCTCATCCATTTCAGGGCCTTCTTCGCCGTCATGGTGGTGGTGCTCCTTGTCATCATGATGATGCTCTTTATCATGGCTGTCCTTGTCATCGTGGTGATGTTCTTTGTCTTCGTCATGATGATGGTCCTTATCTTCCTCATGGTGATCTTTGTCGTCGTGATGGTGTTCATGTTCTTCTTCCTGCATGCCTTCAGACATTTCTTCTTCATACAGTTTGACGGTATCCATCATTTTGAGTGTTTTCAGCTTGCTCTTGTCCATGGAGTTCAGTATACCGTCCACCCATTCATCGGAATCGCCGCCGGTGTAAACGAAAAGGTCGCTCTTGCCGATGGCCTGGATGTCTTTCGGCGACGGTTCATAGCTGTGGGCTTCCGCGCCCGGTTTGAGAAGCATCGTGACCTCTGCTTTATCGCCGACAATCTGGCGGACAAAGTCGTAAGAGGCGAAATTGGTACAGATGATTTTCAAAGGTTCTTTCCCCTTGGAATCGGGAGCGCCGCTCTTGTTTAATGAACAGGCGGAAAAAGCAAAGACAGCGAAGCACGCCATCAGGCAGGCAATTATTTTTTTCATGGAAATCCTCCTAACTAATACAATAGAAATAAAAATGCAAGCGCCGGGTTTAATCGGTGAGCTTGACACGGAGGGTGACCAGCGTGGAGGAAACCGTGAGAAGAGAAACGGCGGAAAGGGAAAGAACAGCGGAAAAAAGATGGGGGATGGAAACGGATCCTCCATTGTCCGCCGGGATCGTGACAGACGAACAGACGGAAAGCGTCCGGAGGCACAAATCGATCTTTTCGCAGATCGGGCAGGGATCGCTGCCATGGCCGTGGTCATGGGACAGTTCTTTTGCAATGAAAAAGAAGGATAGAGCCAAAGTGAGAACGAAAGCGGCACTGATGAAGAGCGCTGTCAGTTTTCTGCGGTATGCCATGATTCCTCCTTTTTAATGATGGAAAATAAAAAAGCGCACGTTTTAAAGGCGGTGCGCAGTCCCGTAAAGTTTCTCAGCGGCAGTCTTTGCAGACGCCGTAAACCGTCGTTTTCGATAAATCAATGTCAAACTTGTCGCCGCGGAGGACGTCCTTGAGAAGTTTATCGGAAATTTTCTGTGTCATATGGGTCGTCCGGCCGCATTTCAGGCAGGTGATGTGAAGCTTGTCCTCACAGGCTCCCAGTGAAACATAGCGGTACACATTTTCCCGGTTGTTTTTGCCCGGCGAGCGGAGGATAAGCCCTTCCCGCTCCAGCATGGCGAGATTCCGGTACACTGCGCTGACGCTGATTTTCGCGTGCTCTTCCGCGACAAGCTGCGCCGCCAGATCCCGCGCGGAAATGGTCATGTCAGGGTGGCTTTTGAAAAATTCAAATAATTTTTTTCTCTGTTCGGTCATATACATGGGAGCACACTTTCTAAATATGCGATTTTCTCGCAAATTATTATAACACAGTGGAAACGAATGTCAAATAAAATAATGAAATGAAGAAAGAAGAAGGTTTCTCAGGAAATATTTCCGCCGGATCGGGAGCGGGCAATCATTTTTTCCAGCGCCCGCTTTACCACGTCTTGAAAGCGTTGTTCAGCTTTTTCATAGATGTCATGAGGAGCGACGGATTCGCTGTCTGTCCGTTTGGCGACGACGCCGCAGATGGAAGCGGCTTTCAGTCCCAGCACGGAACAAAGTGTGAAAAGGGTGGCATTTTCCATTTCATAATTCGTACATCCGATATGCCGGAAATCTTCCAGAGAACCTTGCAGCCGTTTCAATACATAGCCGCCGAAGCTGTCATACCGTTCCTGTCCCGGCCAGAAGCTGTCGGTGCTGATGGAAATCCCCGTTTTGAAAGGGACGCCCGATTCCTCTGCCGCTTCGCGGAGCGCAAGAACCGTATCCGGGTCGGCTACCGCAGGAAATTCGATGGGGGCGTATGCGCGGGAAGCGCCGTCCATGCGGACCGATGCCGTATTGATGACTACATCGCCCGGGTGCAGATCCTCCTGAATGGAACCGGTCGTGCCGACGCGGATAAATGTTTCCACGCCGAGGCGGGCCAGCTCCTCTACGGCAAAAGTGACGCAGGGGCCGCCCATGCCGGTGGACATGACGAGGACAGGCGCGTTTTCCACCTGGGCGAGCCATGTGGTGTAATCCCGGTGCGAGGCGATGAAGAGGGCATTTCTATCCAGTGCTTTGGCAAGACCTTCCACACGGCCCGGGTCGCCGGGGAGAAGGGCGTACTTCGCGCCGCGGATCATGCCGGCAGAAAGCCCCGTGTGGTACATGATTTCTGCGGGACCGGCGTAATTTTTCACATGGTGCTCCTTTCATAAAACCTGTGCTTTTTTCTATTATAGCACTCATCAGGCATATAAAATAAGAAAAATAATTATAGGGTGTGAAAGGTGACGCTGGCGCACGTAGTGCGATTGAGGTACTCGCTTGCCGTAATAATTTAAATCGTAAAAGAATAGTTAGCTTGCGGCTTACAGCTCACGGCTAACAGCTAACAGCTTATAGCTGACAGCTGACAGCTTTTATCTTCTTACCGTATCCCGTCATTCAGAGCGGAAGTAAGAATGCTGTATGAGAAAACAGGGAGACGGCTATGTGATACGGAGCGAAGAATCTATTACTCTGATGACATCTTACCGCTTCCCTCACCACGAGTACAGATCCTTCACATTCGTTCAGGATGACGTTTTACCGTTAGTAACATTTTTATCAGCCAATAAAAAAGGACCCCCCGTAGCAGCGGGAGAAAATGCTTTTCTGTTTCACCGCACTATTCTGTGTCTATCGTTTTCGATGCAGAGGGGAATGTATGGTACAATGGAAAAAATACCCTTTATTTCATGAAGGAGCAGAGTATGTACGAAGAGACAACGATTGCCGCCATCGCTACCGCGCCCGGTGAAGGGGGAGTCGGCATCATCCGCCTGAGCGGCGTTTCCGCGGCGGAGATCGCGGATAAAATATTTCATACGGGAACAATTAAAACCTTTAAAGAAGCTGTGCCTCGCATGATGTATTTCGGCCATGTGACGGACGGCGGAAAGAGGATTGACGAAGGTCTTGCGGTGTACATGAAAGCCCCTCATTCCTACACGGGAGAAGACGTGGTGGAAATCCAGATCCACGGCTCGGCGGAGGCGCTCCGGGAAACACTGTCTCTTGCTTTGCGAAGCGGCGCAGTTCCCGCCATGCGCGGCGAATTTACCAAACGGGCTTTTTTGAACGGCCGTCTTGATCTGGCGCAGGCGGAAGCCGTCATGGACATTATCAGCGCGAAAGGGGAAGCGGCACTTACCCAGGCGGAAAGCCATCTGTCCGGCGCGCTTTCCGGTTTTGTCCATGAGGTCATGGAAGAACTCAAAGACCTCATTACGAAATTGGAAGTGACCATCGATTATCCCGAAGAAGATTTGGAAGACCTTACCATGGAAGAAACAGGGGACGCTTTGGAGAAAATTGACAAATCCCTGTCGGCGCTTCTGAAACGCTCCGAAGAGGGGCGGGTCATCAGGGAAGGACTCCGCACCGCGATTATCGGGAGACCGAACGCGGGGAAATCATCCCTGCTGAATGCCCTTCTGCAGGAAGAACGGGCGATTGTCACCGATGTGCCGGGCACGACGCGGGACACCATTGAAGAGGCGGTTCGCATATCGGGAGTTTCCCTCCTTCTTATGGATACCGCTGGTTTGCGGGAAACAGACAATAAAGTGGAACAGATCGGGATCGAACGGGCGCGGGCATCCATGGAAAAAGCAGATCTCATTCTTGCGGTCATTGACGGTTCGTCGCCTCTGGATGAGGAAGACAAAGAGATTCTTCACAGCCTCGTCGGAAAAAAGGCGATTGTCATTTTAAATAAATATGACCTCACGCCGGAAGTCAAGGCGGAAGATATATGGGAAATCGCGGGACATGTTCCTGTCGTTTCTCTTTCTGCCCGTTACGGGAGCGGGATGGACGAACTGCGGGAAGAGCTGCGGAAGATTACCGAAAAACAGGATACCGACGCGGGTCGTATTCTCTTCCTGACCAATCTTCGCCACGTGGAATTGGTACGGAAAGCGCTGGACAATGTTCTCCGCGCGAGAGCGTCCGTCCGTGAAGGCCTTCAGGCGGACTTCATCGTCATCGATCTTACAGAAGCCTGGAAAACGATGGGGGAAATCACGGGCGATACTATGGATGATGAACTGATCCATTCCATTTTCAGCCGCTTTTGCGTGGGAAAATAAAGTACTTCCATAAATCATGGGGCAGAGAATCAATCGGATATGTTTGGATAAGGCGGCGGAGCTGCCGGGCGTTTTCCGGCGGGCTGCCGCTTTTTACATTGACTTTTATTTTTTCTTATGGTAATAATGAAAACATCTATCATTATCATATTTTACCTGAAACGGGGTGCTTATAAATGAGAAAATATGCGGGAGGGTTCATTCTGCTTATCTTGAGCCTTCTTTTTGTCATCGGGGAGCAGACGGTGGCGGGACCATGCCCTGTTATGCCGGACGGCAGATTTATGGTGTGCTATTGGGCGGGGCAGGCGGTTCTCGGCGTGGGGATCGTGCTTGTGGTTCTTTCGCTGCTTCATCTGGCCTTTAAAAATGACGGTATGAAATTGGGCTTAGATCTGGCAGTCATTGCCGATGCCGCCCTTTTGATGTTTATTCCCAACCGCCTTATTCCGCTTTGTATAAAAAACCATATGCGCTGCCATACGGTCATGGAGCCTTTTGTTCTGATTATGGGGGTATTGATGATCGCGGCGGCGCTGGGTGATTTCTTTTTCCGGCGCCGCGTCGTGAAGAAAGAGGCTGCCCATGGATCTTAACCGGCTGCCCTGGAGGAATCTGTCCCGCAGGCCGCTGCGGACGGCGGCTCTCCTCGTGCTTACCTTTTTCCTTTCCTTTGTCATTTTTGCCGGATCCATGACAGTCGTGAGCCTTCAGAACGGTCTGAAAACATTGGAAAATCGTCTTGGCGCGGACATTATCGTCGTACCGAACACGGCAAAACGGAAAGTAGATCCTAAAACGATGATACTGGACGGGACACCGGGCTATTTTTACATGGAACGGGAAAAGATGGTGCTGATTTTCCATATCGAAGGCGTGGAAAAGGTGTCACCCCAGATATTTCTCGCGTCCCTTTCCGCTTCATGTTGCTCTGTTCCGGTGCAGATTATCGGGTTTGAGCCGGAAACGGATTTTATTATCCAGCCGTGGATCCGCGAAAGCTACGGCAGAGAACTTGCCCATGGCGATGTGGTGGTGGGCTCGGCAGTCAATGCGGACGTAGGCGATACGATCCGTTTTTACAACAAAGACTGCCGCATCGTAGCGAAACTGGCGGCAACCGGTACGGGGCTTGATACCGCGGTCTATACGAAAGCGGAGACCATACGGACGCTCATCGAGGCGTCGTCGAAGATGGGGCTGAATCCGCTCTTTGAAGGCGATGTGGAAAATGTTATTTCTTCCGTTTACATCAAAGTAAAAGACGGTTATGACATTAAAAAAGTGACGGAAAATATCAATCTCCGTGTACGCCGTGTGAAGGCGGTCCAGATGAAAGATATGCTTTCCGAAATAGCGGGCAGCCTTTCAGGGGTTTCAAAAACGATCACCCTTCTTTTCGCGGCGGTCTGGGTGATGGTGTTCATCGTTCTGGTCGTTTCCTTCTCCGTCCTTGTGGGAGAAAGGAAAAAAGAATTTGCCCTGCTCCGCGTGATGGGAACGTCACGAAGAAAACTGGCAGGGATTTTATTGAAAGAAACTCTTATCCTGAGCGTTTCCGGCGGCGCGGCAGGCGTGATCATGGGACTCCTTGTGGTGATTCCTTTCAGCGGGCTTATTGAAACGGGACTGAAACTGCCCTTCCTTCTTCCCGGGATCAGGGAAACGGGATGGCTGGCGTTTGCCGCGATGGCGGTTATCTGCCTGGCGGGGCCTGCGGCATCGGCATATGCTGTGCTGCGTCTGTCCCGTGTCGATCCCGCGACGATTTTAAGGGAGGGTGAATAAATGCGTCTGGAAGCGGAACAGGTAACGAAACAATACCAAATGGATCCGAAAAAAGCACGGTTCGCTTATGCCCTTTCACGAACCGATCTGGTGGTGGAGAGTGGAGAATTTGCCGTTATTACAGGAAAATCGGGAAGCGGGAAATCCACGCTCCTCCATATCCTTGCAGGGCTGCTTCAGCCGACATCGGGCTGCGTGCTGGCGGGAGGAAAAGATTTGTACCGCATGGCGGACGGTGAACTGTCAAAGTTCAGAAATGAAAATATCGCCGTCATTCCCCAGGGCGGCGGAGCGATTTACAGCCTGACGGCGGAAGAAAATATCCGTCTGGCCCGGAACATCTGTGGAAGAAAAGAAGAAAAAGACATCCTGCCCCTTATGAAAGAACTGGGGATCGAACAGCTGAAAGACGCATATCCCTCTGAACTTTCCGGCGGTGAGCTGCGCCGCGTGGCCATCGCGAGAGCGCTCTTTCAGGGCACAGGGATCCTTCTTGCCGACGAGCCGACTTCTGACCTTGATGAAGAGAATACGGATATCGTCGCAAAGCTCCTCCGCAGGGCGGCAGACAGCGGAAAAACGGTTTTTGTCGTCACCCACGAGATGGATATGCTGCCCTATGCCGATTCCCACTACATTATGAAAGAAGGCGTTCTGAGGAAGGCCGATGAGAAGATAAAAGCTATCAGCTGTGAGCTGTCAGCTATTAGCCGTTAGCTGTGAGCTGTCAGCTGTCAGCTGCAAGCTAAATATTCTTTTACGATTTAAATCATTTGTGATGCGGGAAAAGAGGAGTTTTTGTATAATATGTTTATTGAGAAACAGATGTGTTGAAGGAGGACTTATCGTATGTGTGGCGGATTGAAGAAAAGATACATTTTGACGGCATTGGTGTGTTTCGGCGCTGTCATGTCCGGCGGGGGTTTTGCACAGGCGGAAAGCACAACGGCGGAAAGCCGCAGTGAGACGCGGACGACAGTGGACAGGAATGGAACGATTGCCGAGCGTGTCCGGCGGACAGAATCGCGCACAACGGTTTCCAGCGAAACAAAGGACAGTGATGCGATTCGGAATATGGCCGCAGAACAGCGCCGGCAAATGGAACGTATGGGATTGCCTCATACGGGAAACCGGGAGTTTAATGAGAAGGTGGAATATCAGTATGAGTCCGGCGTGGTGCTGAATGAGCTCCTGACGCCGCTTGTGGTACCTAATCGAAATGTGCCCAAGTCGATTGGGACATGGGCAGGAATGACTTTTCAAAATGATAGGATTATAGAGCAGGGGATCCTGGCAAAATGCAAATCCGGCGGCAAGTGGGGTATTCTTGGCGCAGACGGGAAAGAGCTGATTGCTCCTGCTTATAAGGAAATCCTGGATGTGAATGACCGCACCGGTGTGATTCATGTCATGGTGGATAAGAAAACCACCCGGTTCATTTCCAAAACAGGCGAACAGCTGACACCGGAGGCCGCCGATGAATCGGATCGCCGGAGCAGGACGGATGCTGCCGGGCAGGAAGACGGCCGGGAGTATTATGACAGCGACGGCTATACATCCTTTAAAGAAAAAGGGAAATACGGTTTCAAAGACGGCATGGGGAAAGTGGTCATCTCGCCGCGGTATAAGGATGTGCTTGCCGAGTTCAGTGAAGACCGTGCTTTCGTGAAGAATGAGAAAGGGAAGATCGTTGCTGTTGACGGCAGCGGCAGGGAACTGTTCCAGGCGCCGTCCAATCAGATGTATGCGTATGAAGGCGGTTTGGCCGAGTACCGCCGTAAAGTAGGAGGCTTCAATGTGGGCAGTCTGCTGGGCTTTGTGACCGGCGGCCTGATATACGGAGGATTCGGCTATAACGGCATCGGTCTTGGCGGTTTTACCTATGACGGAGCCAAGCGCGGTTACATAGACCGTGACGGAAATATCGTCATTGACAGCAGGAATGATAAAGTATGGCCCATGACCTGGTATGGTACAGTCATTAAAAATGACGGGAAAACCGGTTTTGTAAATCGGAAAGGAGAATATGTTATCCGGCCGGGAGATTATGATGTAGGCGACTTGGACGAGATTAACGGCCTTTTGGTATTGAAAGACGGAAAGACCGGAAAAAGCGGGATTTTCAGTGTGGAAACGGGACAGCAGGTGATTCCTTTCCGGTATGACGGTATCACCTTTGCCGGTTCCGACCGTCTGGTCGTAGAGAAAAATGGGGTCCGCAGCTTATACAATATGAGAACAGGGTATTCTGTATTTTCCGTATCTACCGACATGACGATCGATCCTTTCCTTCATGACCGGCTGACATGGGTGCACCAGGGAAGCAGCAATTACGAGGTTATCAATGACCAGGGACAAATCCTGTTTGCCGATAAAGAAGGTCTTATTGAAGAGGCACGCCCGTTCAGCCACGGATACAGCGCAGTGAAAGCCAAGGGAAAGTGGGGAATCATGGACGCTTCCGGAAAATGGCTTGTACAGCCTGTTTATCAGGATCTCGATATATTATAGAAAAATAACTTTATATAAAGAATGTTTGTCAGAATGACAGCGGACGGCAAGGCGTCATAGTGAGGGAAACGGTAAGACGTCATCAGAGTCATAGATTCTTCACTCTGTGCCATATTGCCATTTCCCGTCTTTCCCACAAGGCATTCTTGCCTCCGTTCAGAATGACAATTGGAGGAAAGGGCGTCACTAGTAATGGGGAACGGGAAGCGTCATAGTGAGGGGAACGTTAAGGCGTCATCCTGAACGAATGTGAAGGATCTATTACCTGTGGTGGGGAAATCCGGTAAG
>OHEV01001016.1_pt1 | contig 12372 bp, 10 predicted proteins | sample 1567331 | NCBI WGS metagenome assembly OHEV01 (sample SAMEA3879561, study PRJEB24766) | human gut metagenome | biome: human-associated habitat; feature: feces | place: USA | collected 1985/1987 | reverse complement strand
TAAGGTAGATGTCGCAAGCGACCGCCGCAGGCGCGGGAATGTGCCAAGGCACATTTGTTGTTACAAGTAGCGAGAAAATCGCAAAGCGTGTTTCGCGTAGTTGAGGTATACTAAGAGGATAGAAAGGAGCAGAAGATGTTTTGGGATATCTTACGCAAAGACTTAAAGCGAAAGAAAACAATTAATATTGTAATTTTGCTGTTTATTATTTTAGCTGCCATGTTTGTGGCAAGCGGGCTGAACAATGTACTGACGGTAGTAAATGGAACCGATTATTATCTTAATCAGGCAGACATTGGAGATTATGTAGTACTGACCCAGCAGGGAGATGGCGGCGTGCCGGAGCTTTTGGATACCTGTCAGTATGTAAAAGACTACAGCATGGATCATATTATGTATGCAGCCAAGGGGAATATCAAGGCAGAGGGAAAAGAACTTGATATGGCAAACAAGGCAATGATCATAGAATCCATTTCCGAAAGTGAGATACATTTTTTCACAAAGGATAATAAGGAGCTTACAAAAGTGTCAGAGGGTGAGGTCTATGTCACAGGAAATTTCTTAGATGCAAATGATTTAAAAGAGGGAGATAAACTTACGATTACCCATGGCAAAAACAGTGTGGAGCTTACGATTGCCGGAAAAGCAAAAGATGCGCTGCTGGGTTCTGAATTTATGGGAAATAAAAGATTTATTTTAAATGAAGCGGATTATCAGAAATTTGCATCGGATGAAAGTCTTGCAGAATACCGTGGCGAGATTATTTATATTGACACAGACAATCCATCGGAAATAGCCTCTTTATTAAGCAATGCATCCAACATCCTATTTAACCGGGGACGGGGCATTTTTAAATTGTGTTATGTCATGGATATGATTGTGGCATTTGTGGTGCTGGTTTTAAGTGTATGCCTGATGATAGTATCCTTTGCAGTGTTGAAATTTACAATTACTTTTACGGTGACAGAGGAATACCGGGAAATCGGTGTTATGAAAGCCATCGGAATTACGGACTTTAAGATACGAAGCCTTTATCTTGTAAAATATCTGATGCTGGCTGTTGTGGGAGCAGCAATTGGATTCCTGGCAAGCATCCCATTTGGCAATATGCTTCTGCAGTCTGTGACAGAAAATATGATGTTGGGAAACAGTCATGCCATTACGGTAAATTTCATGGGCGCAGTCATTGTTATTGCAGTTACCATCTGGTTTGCATACCGGTGTACCGGAAAAGTAAAGAAGCTGACACCGGTGGATGCTATTCGAAACGGTCAGTCCGGAGAATGCTTTAAAAAGAAATCCATTTACCGGCTGGGAAAAAGCCGTTTTAACAGTACCTGGTATCTGGCAGTCAATGATATTTTAAGCAGTCCAAGACGGTTCCTTACGATTATATTGTCCTTTTTCCTCTGTTCCGTTTTTATGCTGGGAGTGGTTATTACAACAGATACCATGAAAAGTAAGAATCTGATTACGACATTTGGAAAAGAAAGTGATGTCTACATATCAGATGTATCACAGGCAATGGGGAATATGGCAGGAAAGACCCGGGCTGATTTGGCAAAAGAATTAGATGACCTGGCAGAAGAACTTACGGAAGAAGGCATGCCATCGGAAATGTCTGTTGAGATACAGTATACTATAAAGATAAACTTTCACAGCTTCATATAGGGTTTAACATGGGGGAGTATCAGAATTTTCTGGTGAAAGCAGATACAGAACGTTTGCTGGAAGTATTGCAGAATATCATAGAAAATGCTATAAAATATGGTAGTGACAAAAAAATTGGTATATCAATTTCGAAAGAAGAAGACTGTGTGCTGATTACCGTGGAAAATACAGGAGAAGTTCTTCCGGCAGAAGAACTTCCGCACCTTTTTGACAGCTTCTATCGTGGCTCCAATGCAGGAAGCCAGGAAGGAAGCGGACTGGGGCTCTATATATGCAGAAAGCTGATGCATAAAATGAACGGGGATGTTTTTCTGAAACAGGAAGAAAATCTTTTTTCGGTAACTGTGGTAGTGGGTATGGCAAATTAGTCAATGAAAAAGGCAGGAAGAAAATGTAATATGATAAAAGCAGTTTTATTTGATATGGACGGAACACTCATTGATACAGAGAAATACTATAGAATCTGCTGGCCTAAGGCAATGGCGCATTTTGGCTATGAAATGAGTGATGAGCAGGCATTGTCCATGCGTTCCTTAGGACAACCCTTTGCACCGGCGCATTTAAAGGAAATGTTTGCAGATGAGAATCTTGACTATCCGGCTATCCGGGCTTACCGGAAGGAATTGATGGAGGAATATCTTGCAAAGAACGGTATTGAGATAAAAAGAGGAGCTGTTGAGTTATTGAATTTCTTAAAAGAAAAGAAAATCCGGCGGGCAGTTGCAACGGCAACCGACATGGAACGGACAGAAAGATATTTAAAGCAGATAGGACTATATCCGTACTTTGATGAAATCATCAGTGCAACCATGGTAGAACACGGAAAGCCGGCACCGGATATCTATACTTTTGCATGTGCACAACTTGGACTTGCTCCGGAAGAATGCCTTGCGGTGGAGGATTCGCCCAATGGGGTTATGAGTGCTTGTCAGGCAGGCTGTCAGGTGGCAATGGTTCCGGATCAGACACAGCCGGATGATGAATTAAAAAAGAAACTTACGATATGTGCAAATACACTGGATGAATTGAAAATTTTATTTTCATAAAATGGGAGAGGTAAGATGAATTTTTTATTTGATACTTCAATTGATGTGAACCGCAGACAGTTTTATGTGCTGGCAATGGGAAGCTGTATCGGAAATCTGGCAGGATTTATTGGAAATGCATTGATTTTCGGATGGAACGGAACAACGATTTTCTGTGGAATCTGTATGTTACTTATGGCCGCAGGAAGTTTCATTGGAATTAAAAAAGGTCAGATACGTTATGCGTCTTATTTGATGATAGCAGTATTAAGCCTTGTGGAATTTCCAACACTATATTATATATATCAGACGGGAACGATTGTATACATGGTACTTGCGATGGTAGCAATTGCGATTTTTATTCCAACCGGAAATGCAATCCGGTTTGCCGGTATAGTAATTGTAGCCGATGTGGCAGCAGTTATTTTAGCCTATATGAGACCGCTGGAAAGTGAAAAACTGTCAAAAGAAGTCGTGCTGCAGAGCACACTTTGTTCCCTGCTTATCGTTTTACTTTGTGTCTTTTTGATTTCTATCCTGCTTCAGATGCAGAGACAGAGGCAGGAAGAAGAAGTAAAGAAGTTGAATGAACAGTTGAAAGATGCCGCAGATAAAGATGCACTGACCGGACTCTATAATCGTCGTTATTTAAATCAGTATCTGGGAGAACTTATTCTGGATGAGAAGGAAGAATTTGATGCGGTACTGATTGATCTTGACTTCTTTAAACATGTGAATGACAATTACGGACATGGGTTTGGAGACATTATTCTGGTGGAATTTGCAAGACTTTTAACGAAGCATGTAAAGAATAAAGGGATTGCAGTACGCTTTGGTGGAGAAGAATTTATGCTGGTTTTAAAGGGGATGAACACGGATGAAATCGGTAAAATGCTAGAGCATATAAGACGGGAATATAAAGAATATACAAAGCATGAAAAGAATATCGAATGCTCTTTCAGCAGCGGAGTACAGCATTATACAGAAGGAATTGCTGTTACGGTATTATACCGCTTAGCGGATGAGAAACTTTATGCGGCAAAGGAGCGGGGAAGAAACCAGGATGTCTTTGATTTAGAATCATAGAAAGATAAAAAAGGGGGAGAGAAATGAAAAGGAACATCAGGAGGATTCGTTTATGAAAGGGAAAAAGTTTTTAGCAATGATATTAAGTGCAGCGTTGGGAATGTCAACGTTTGCGGCTTGCGGAAGAAGAGTCGTGGAGCCGGAGAAAAAGACCACAGAAACAGAGGCTGAGACTGAGACGGAAGAAACGGAAAACTCAGAAGAGGTGACAGAGGAGACAGAAAAGGAAAATGTGGATGAAGATGACATTTTTGCACAGCTTGCAGGAGAAAGCTTTATGTTTACCAGCGGAGCCGGTGCATGGGATTCTACATTGATTTTATCCGAGGATGGCTCTTTTGTGGGAAATTATCATGATGCAGATGCAGGAGATAGCGGGGATGGATATCCAAATGGAACCCTTTACTATTGTGATTTCTATGGAAAATTCACCCAGCCGGAAAAGATAAATGATTATACCTATGAGATGCAGTTGGAGAATATTGCAACGAAGGAAACAGCAGGCGACACGGAAATTAAAGGCGGCGTGAAATATATTTACACGGGACCGGCTGGTTTGGAAGAGGTTTATGATTTATATATTTATCTGCCGGGTGCACCGTTAGATGAATTGCCGGAAAGATTCCTGGACTGGGCATCCATTGGTCTTACCGATGAGGATACGACGCTTCCATTCTATGCAATTTTTAATACGCTGACCTTTGATACCTTTTTAGGACCGAGTGGAGATGAGGTTACGGTAAATGATAAAACCACAACTTCCGATGTATCCATAGAGAGTGAATTGCAGAAAATCGAGGAGAAAGCAGCAGCCATGCAGGAAGACCTTTCCAGTGGAGAACTGACACAGCAGGAAATGAATACCCTGTCTCTGCAGTTGTATCAGTTGTGGGATAATGAGCTGAATTCTATCTGGAGCCGTTTAAAAGAGACTTTGGATGAGGACACTATGACGACTCTTACCCAGGAAGAGCGTGACTGGATTAAGACAAAAGACAGTGCAGTAGAGGAAGCCGGCAAAGATGCCGAGGGCGGAAGCCTGCAGCCATTATTGGTAAATGATAAGGCGGCAGAATTGACAAGAAACAGGGTATATGAACTGGCAGAGTATTTGAAATAAAAAGATATTTTAGCGAGGAAAAATGGTTACATTAAATGATTACTTATACTCCGGAGCAACGGTGTTCCGGATATTGAAAAAGTATACGCAGGACCTCCGGGCATCCGCAAAAGAATCAAAAAATGAAGTGGATCTGGTGCACTGCAATTTCCTGATTCAGATTATGGAACTGTTAGAGCACAATGATTTCCTGACAGCGCAGTCCCAGAAAATACGTGAGTTCTACAAATATATGGCAATGGAATATCCTTATCTTTCCTTTACTTTTAAAGGAAGAATCAAGTCACTGATTCGTGCGGAGGGCAAATTCAACGGCTATATTGTAGAGTACATTTATGATTATTATAAAAAGCATAAAAGCTATCCGGACATTGCAGAATTAAAGGAAAAGCTGAACTGCTTCCGTGATCTGATTGCATACCGGATTGTGATTTCCATGCCACGGTGTCATTTGAAAAATCATGAGAACCGCGAAGAAGAGGAATTAAAGCACCTTTATCAGATTGCAAATGTGCTGCCACAGTTTTTAGAGGAGCGTGGATTTACGGCAGAGCTGACAGGCGGTGTCTTAAGAAGCAGTTCCCCGCTTTTGGATGATGCTGTAAAACCATATTACCGGGATTATATCACCAGCGAAAAGGAGGACGATTACAAATCCTTACATATTACTTTTTATGATAACAGTGCGAGATGTTATGTGGAAATGCAGCTTCGCACAAAGCAGATGGACGATATTGCAGAAATCGGTTCCGCCAATCATATTAATTATGAGAAAAAGCAGGAAGCATCCAGAGCACGCCGGGATACCATCCCGGAGGGAGAATGCATTTATTTTGATGAAGCTTATGAACGGTGCAGGCGTTTGCAGGAACTGGAGCTTTCCGGTGTGGATGTCGACATGTTTACAGCAGCAAGCAACAGCCTGATGAATGACGGCTGCGGCTTATACCGGGGAAGACTGATTCTTCCTTATGAGCATTTGTCGAGATTTCAGAATGATTTGATTGATTAGAAATAGAGCAGAATGGAAGCGTACGAAACGGAGAAGGCAGCTATGGGTGAAAATATGGAAAAGGAACAATGGATGAAAGAGAGTCTCCAGATGCAGAAGGCAAGCTGGATTCAGGATGAAATCACAAAGCGCAGAGAGCGGGAAGATGAGTTGCTGCAGCAGATTTTTATGGAACAGAAAATGTTGCAGGAACTGGACGAAGACATGGACGAAAATATGGCACATGCCAGAGAAGGCCGCAAATACCGGGAGGACATGAAGGAGCGGGTCAATGACCGGGTATATGAAATCCATGACCTGAGTGCAGATAAGCGAGAGGGGATGCGGGAATACAAATATGCATACCGCAGAGGCTACGCCCTTGCCATGTTTTTCTTTTCACTGGCATTGTGCGTCTTTGTAGGCTTTTTACATGGAATCACATCACAAATCTGTCTGATGCTGATGTTCTTTACCGGCGTGCAGGCTGCCATTTTTGTACATCAGAAGCAGTGCTTCTTTCTCTGGAGACTCATCTGTGACATTTTCTCAGCAGTAGTTTTCCCGGTGATGCTGGTTCTTTTTATCGGTTATGAATTAAAGTACGGCTTCTATGATTTTCTGCTTCCAATCTGCCTTATCATAGGACTGGTGCTGTTGGCACTTACCACAGCATCCTATTTCCTCTACGATCCATACCGCAGTGCCCGCCGCAGAGTCGGTGATGCCAAGAGCATGATCCGTTCTATCGAGCGTTCCGCCAAAAAGCAGGTCAAGAAGAGCCAGAAGCAGCAGGCGAAAGACGAGCTTCGCCAGAACCGCCTGCAGCAGAAGGAGCAGGATAAAGCCGAGAAGCTTCGCATCAAAGAAGAGCAGCGCCAGGAAAAAGAGTTTAAGAAAGCCGCGCAGCGCGAAGAACAGCAAAAACTCCGTGACGCAAAGAAGCAGGAAGCCTTAGAGAACCGCGAAGAGAAGAAGCTTGCCCTCAAGGACGCTGTGGCAGCCAAGAAAGAGCAGTTCCGGGAGAAGTTCCGGAAGGATGGGGGAGTGGAAGAAACGGAAGAAGAGGAGAAAGAGGAAGAGGGCGTTTTGGCTTCGAATGAAGGCATGGAAGATACAGAAAATACAGAGCAGGGCGAGGCAGTAGTTGTGGACAATGCGGCGCAGGAAGAAGAGGCGTTAGAAGAAGAGGTTGTGCCGGAGGATGCAGCGCAGGAAGAAGAGACGTTAGAAGAGGAAAACGTGCCTGAGGATGTGGTAACATCGGAGGATACTGCGGATTCGGGGGAGAATGAGGTAGTTTAGAGTTCAGATGAGGACGAGGAAGAGGAAGAGGAAGAAATCGTGACGGGGACGGAAGAAAAATCTGGGGATGAGGCTTCTGATGAGGAGAAAGGTCAGGCTGAAGATAATTAGATAGATGAAAGTTGCAAGATAAGAGCATGGAAGAGATTCTGTGCTCTTTTTGTGATGGGAATTGTTCGATAAGGATGTAGATATAAATATAAAATAGAAAGCATAGAAAGTATTGTCGAAATGTGGTGTAGAGTAGATTGCGAAGGAGGCAGATTTTCACGATTCTTAGTAAAAAGTCTTGCAATTTGGAGAAAGGAGATGCATAATATTTATATAGAATTTTGGGGGAGAGAAAAGTTATGAGAAAGCTAAGTAAATATTATAAAAAGAGATTAGAAGTTCACAAAAGATATGATGCGTAAGGGCATTGGTCGTTTGTGAATTTTTTTGTTGGGGAAAATTAGAACGAAAATGTTGAAGAAAGATTTTTATAGATATGAACGGGACATAGAGGTATGTTTTAATTTATAATTTTGTATATATTTCCTTTGATGTGTTTAGAGAAGGACAGAGAGTTGAGTATCCTATGCGTTGGAAAATTAAGTTTAAAACTCTGGTAAAGAATGAAAAGCAAGACTGTGAGTTTATGATTCTCAATATGAAAGATGAGAACTTGAATGAACGTGAATGTTGAAAAAATGTAGAACTGATTTGGAAGTTTTTGCGTGAGATCGATTCATGCAAAAAAATATTTTATGATACTAAGTTAATAGTACCAAATACAAAAGAGTTTATTGGCAATTTAGAAAAGTTTGAACGAATAGGATAATAAATTAATACATTTACTGTAAGAAATAGATGTGCTAGGCTATCGCAAGGGGAAAACAGAAAGGTCGATCATAACAGAATAAGACGGCGTCTTGTTTTGGATACTCTAAACATCTGCATATCTATGGTTTATGGACAGGGGGAATGACATAGACTTAGATGAAATCTATATGAAGAAAATGCAAGAAAAAGTGAGTTAATAAGAGAAAAGCATAGATTATTATGGGAGGTAAAATTATTGGAATTATCTACACAGGCAAAAAGTTTATATAAGGAGTTTCCAAATCTATCTGAATCAGATATAAGGAGTATAGATAATAAAATTAAGAAAAAAATTGATACAATGAGTAATACAAAAGAATATATGGAAATTTCAAAGTTTATACAAGATGAGGTATCCAATTTATATAAGAACAAGCAAAGTATTAATGCGAAGAAGATAAAGAAAAAAGCTAATAGATTGGCATTAATGTATATTGAAAACAGTAGAGTGTTTTCATTACAAGAAAGTTGGTATGCTTTATTAGCTTTCTTTATTGCGATAGCAAATATGATACAAAGAATAGTTAATTTTGATATCAAAAAAAATGACAAGTTATCGTTTCATATTTATTTTTTTACAATGATAATATGGTTGTTAATTGTTACGTCAAAGAAAATGATGGGGAACAATGTAAAATGTTTTGTGGATATATTTAACAGAGCGTCTTCTTCAATGGCGGTAATCAGTTTAAACGCTTTCTATTTGGCGATATTAATGACAGATTGTATTGCTGTATGGATAATTATAATAATTGTATCTGTAATTATTACAGTTGGATTAGCAATTGCTGATTATGTAAAACTGAGGAAGTTTCAAAAAAGATGAAATATTAATAAGTAAATATGCAAGTTTGTATTTCAGATGGGACTACGCTATTTCTTACTGGAAGACTCAAAATCAACATTGACATCCTGAAAGAATTGTTTTTTTTATTTAAGCACCTAAGTATTGCTGATTATTTAGTCTATTAAAACATGAAGATGACATTTAGTTTGATTACTTGAAGATAAGAATAAAGGAATATTGAATTTTACCTACTATGCAATATTATTTGAGTTTTGCGATGGTAAATTTATTGTTGAAGGAAAAAGAGTACCTTTTGAAATATGTGTAAACAATGGAGAATAAGTCCCTCGCTGTATTATTAAAAAATGTCCCTATTCAGTAGTTTACCTCCTTAACTGACTATGATTTAACTACTACACATTGCTTTGAATTGCAACATTTTGAAGTGTTTGCAAAAGAAGTGTAGCAATTAACAGGAAAAATATAATGCCCGGAAAACCTGATAAAACTTTGTATTCCTCAGCATATTTTTTCATTTGTAGTAGTCAGATACTATGAATGGAAAGATGAAAACAGAAAATGTGAATAATCGTTAAAAGCTAGCAGTAACCTAACAGTTCCAAACTTTTGTGAAAACAGTACAAATGTATTGGAATAGAAATGATTTGGTATTTAATAAAAAAATGGAGAGTGTATATGGTAAAAGGATTTATTTTATATAAAAATGGGAAGATTCCTTTTGTAATAGATAAATATAGAATGGAATTATTTACTGATGACAAAATATTGAATGACTTTATGCAGGAACATAATAAAAAGAAAAATTATATTCTTTCAGGAGTATATTTTAGCTTTGGGACGGAACCTAGAAAAATAACCATCCTAGTTGAGTATTCATTGGGAAGTACTTGCTATCTATCTTGTTATATTGTGGAAAATCTTCGCGTGAAAGAGGGATATAACGAACTTGGTATTCAGTCGTCATATTTAGATGATGTTTTTCGGTATAAATATAACTATATCGATTTATCAAGAACTGGGATAAATTTTGCTGTGGATATTAAAGAGGTATATTCCATTCCGTTTGAAATGGGAGATAATACTTATAATCTAAAGTACTGTATAGGACACAACGGAGATCTAGGTTTATTAGAGGATTTTGAACGTAATGGAGATGTGAGGATAAGGCTTAAAGAAGGGACAATCTTAGAGTGTGCTGAAATTGTACGCACTTTGCATAGGTTTTCTATGTTTATGAATTCACAAGCAGATGTTTCTTTTAAAAAAATTGCGCTGTATAATGATGGAATATTGGCAGGGTGGTTTTGTTCTGATAATATATGTGAAGATAACATTTCTGCAAAAGATGTAATGTTTTTTGGACTTGATGTAATGAAGTTCGTACCTAAGATTTTGAATAATATTGCTCGGGATTGTAGAAATAAAATAACTAGAAGTGTTCCATTAGGTCATTTATCAAATGAAAAAATGGAATATTCACCGCAACGGTTTATAGAGCAGGTTATGGCTTTTGAATATTTATTTGATAAAATAGAACCAGAGAAAGCAAGGAGTAAAAGTTGGACGTTAAAAAAAGAATTAGTATTTATGTTTGATTCGTTTCCTGAAATATTAGAAAAGTCAATTTTTAATGCTCAAATGGTGAGTGAAGAGATAAAGAAAGCAAGGATTGATATTATACATGGATATGCATATTATTATGATTTCGCCTCAGATAATAAATTACAATATATTATTATTCGGTTTGATAGGCTGATTAAAGAGATGAGTTTAATGTGGATGGGATTTTCAAATGAGGAAATAATGGAGTTTCCTCATTTATGATAGTCATATTTATTAAGGAGGGATTCAAGTGTTCTTTTCAGAATATTATGGAATTGATTCTTCAGTTGTTGAACATTATGGTGCTGTTGACATATCTTTTGTGTGTGATATTCCATTGTTTATTGATCCAATGTTGATATTCAATAGCGAAAAAGAGGAATATAAAAAACTACATGAAGGAATAATAAAGTATTTTCATTTTTTATATCAAAAAGCATGTGATGGTTTATCGGATAAAGAGTTGAAAGCGTGGTTTGTATTCAATGAGGTTCCTAATAATTGGTTAGGGTATTCTATGTCGGGGAATAAGGGGACTGCATTAGGAAAACAATATGCAAGGTTTTTATATAAAAACATAAGGTTTGCAACAAATACAAATAATATTACTAAATCAAATCATATTGAAAAGATTATGTTATTGTATGAAGGAAGTGGTAAGGATAAAATTAGCGATTTGACAGTCAACTTAATAAAGGGCTTTCTATGCAGTTACACAGAAGAATTTGCAAGAAAATATCTTGATAAAAATCACATAAAAAAGTTTATTGTTGAAAAAGCATACTTTAATTATGAAACAGAAAGCTTTGTGGGCAAAGAGTTTGAACTACCATATATAACTGATGAAAAAGATAAAAAGGAATATGTATTATTAACGCCTAAAGATATCCTGAGAGAAGATGAACCTGCGATTAATCGAAAAGATTTTCTCGACAGTTATGATGATGTGAGAAGCATGATAGATAATGATTCATTAAGAGCGTACGTTAATAATTACATTGCTAAAGCAATACTTGAATATGAAGATAAGCAAAAAAGAAATAAGAAAAGTGTTAGTGAGCGCAGTATTAAAAAAATAGAGAAAGATGCATTTAAGGAATTAGCAAAAGAATATCCTGAATTGTATGACTATTATATAAAGTATGTAGAGAATAACCCAGAACGGATAAGCAAACTTGCACATGAAGAATGTACAGAAGAGCTGGAAAAATTTTACAGTAACTCGAAGATACTTATAGCAAAAGTTATTGATGGTGGTTATATTATTCAAGAAGATATCGAGGCAAGAGAAGAGGCAAAAAATAGATTGAAATTTTTTAAACACATTATAGAAGACTGTGATGGATATTTAGCTTTATATTATAATGGAAAACAGATTGCAAAAGAAAAAGATCTTCAGCGATTATTTAGGTTTGTGTGGTACGGAACTTCGTATAAGGTAGATGCAGAACCTAATAATGGAAGAGGACAGGCTGATTTTATCGTATCAAAAGGAATAATTAATCAAAACATAATTGAGTTTAAATTAGCTAGTAATAGTGGTTTAGGACATGTATTTACGCAAATAAAAATATATGAAGCAGCTAATTGTACAGATGGAAGTTTGGTTGTTATCTTCTATTTTACAGAAGAAGAAAAAAGATTTGCGGAAAAAGTTATTGAAGATTCAGGGTATAAATCGGCTATTGATGAATCAATTTTTTTAATAGATTGCAGAAAAGATAATAAGAAATCTGCGTCAATTGCTTAAAATGCTTTAATAGTAAAAAATTGTTGTACTATTAATTTTACTACTAAATATTATTAATAACTTGCAAAATTTTGCTTTAATTGCCCTAGTCATACATTTCAAAGTAAAAATAAGATTACCACGAAATCTCCGAATATCTTTTAAGATTAAGGC
>OHEV01001015.1_pt1 | contig 12374 bp, 7 predicted proteins | sample 1567331 | NCBI WGS metagenome assembly OHEV01 (sample SAMEA3879561, study PRJEB24766) | human gut metagenome | biome: human-associated habitat; feature: feces | place: USA | collected 1985/1987 | reverse complement strand
CCCTGATTGACCACAAAATCAACTTCAAACTGCTTTCGAGTTGTTTTTCCTTCATCATTTTTCGTATATACGTCTACAATACCAACATCTACATTATAGCCTCTGATAAGTAGCTCATTGTAAACAATATTTTCCATGATATGAGTAGGTTCCTGCTGTCTAAAATTCAATCTGGCATTTCTAAGTCCCACATCTGTAAAATAGTATTTCAGATTTGCCCCCACATATTTTCTGCCTTTAATATCATATCTGTCAGCTTTAGAAATCAAAAATGCCTCCACAAGATAATCTATATGGTTGGATATGGTCTTATTGCTGTAATTTATACCACGCTCACTTTTATAAGTATTTGATATTTTTGTTGGATTAGTAGGAGCCCATATCGAAGAAGCGAGAATATCTACTAATGTATCAATCTCATCAACATTTCGAAGCTTGTTTCTTTCTACAACATCCTTAATATAAACATTTGTGAAAATGTTTTTTAGATACTCAGCCTTTTGGCGTTCCATAGAGAACTGTACCACCTGTGGTAAACCACCATATATCATATATTCTTCCCAAGTATCATCATAATCTCCACCGAAAGCTGCATAGAACTCTGCAAAAGACAACGGATATATTCTTATCTCGTCTCCTCTGCCTCTAAATTCAGTTACAATATCACTGGATAGAAACTTAGAATTACTGCCAGTCACATATATATCAATATTGCTGATACGAAGCAGGCTGTTCAGAACTTCCTCAAATCGTGGCATAAACTGTACTTCGTCTAAAAGTAGATAATACTTCTGGCCATCTTTAATATATTGGTAACACTTCTTTGGATCTCTCAACTCCTCATTTTCAATGCCATCTAAAGCAATCTCAATGATATGGTCATTATCTATGCCACTTTCCGATAAATATTTCTTAAACAATACAAATAGCAAGAATGGTTTTCCCATATGAATTTGCGGCGTATGGGACAGGAGCTATTATTCAATCAGACATACGACCTATGGCATTAGTCATGCATCTTGATATTTGCAAAGAACATATGTAATATATGTGGGGGAAAAGTTTCCCCTGCTTATATATTGAGTTTTTATATAAAAGAGGAGGCTTTTGCTTAAAAGAATGTTATGCCTGGTGGATGAATGATAATTGCAAAAGATGTATATAATGCGTTGGGCGTATCATAACAATAGGAGATGATTTTTATGCATATTAGCATACTTCTTATGGAACAGATAGTAGAGCTATTCATTATGATTCTTATGGGCTTTATTATTGTAAAAGCAGGTATCGTAAAAGATGAGGACAGTAAAGTTTTATCCAAAATTGTTTTATACCTGATTATACCATGTGTCATTATAAAGGCTTTTCAGGTGGATTATACATCAAAGACAGTAAATGGGTTGTTGCTTGCTTTGGCGGCATCTGTTGCATTACAGATTGTATTGCTTGGAGTTATATCAGTTATGGGGAGATTGTTTCACCTGAATGAGGTGGAGATAGCATCTGTTTATTATTCAAATTCAGGTAATCTTATTGTTCCAATTGTGACATTCATTCTAGGACAGGAGTGGGTACTTTATGGATGCGTTTTCATGAGTGTGCAGCTTATCTTTTTATGGACTCACTGCAAAAAAATAATCAGCCGTGAAAGTTCCTATGACTGGAAGAAGATAGTGTTAAATATAAATATGATTTCGATTGTGGTTGGTGTAATACTTTTCTTTACAAGAATTAGACTGCCTTTAATAATTAATGATACGATAGGCTCTGTTGGCAATATGATAGGACCTGCCAGCATGATAGTTACAGGAATGCTTTTTGCAGGGATGGATTTAAAGAAAATTTTTGCTAACAGAAGGCTGTATTTTGTTTCTTTGTTGAGAATGGTTGTTGTACCGCTTATAGCACTTCTTTTGATAAAATTAAGCCATCTTGCTGGTATTTCTCAGGATGCACCTAAAATTATGCTTATTGTTTTCTTGGCAGTTATTACACCTTCAGCATCAACAGTTACGCAGATGTGTCAGGTATATGGCAATGATTCAAAATATGCCAGTGCCATAAATGTGATTACAACGCTTAGTGCTATAGTAACCATGCCGGTAATGGTATTTTTGTTTGAAAATGTAATATTATAAATAATTGATTTTTTTAAGGGGCTGTCAAGTGACAGCCCCTTAGTGATTAATATTATTCTGCCTCTGCAGCCGTTACAGCTTCTGTTGCATCAGCATTTTTTCTAACAAATATTGCCCTAAATATAAGCCTTACAAGTGGTCCGCAATAGAACATCTGATAGCAGATTGCCATAGGGAAGTTCATTGCCCATGTTTTAACCCACATGCCAAAGGATGGTTCTTTGAAAAGAAATGTTGCAACGAGACTCATAATCGGACACATAATGCAGCATATGCATATTGATATTGCATATGTGATGAACTGAGGTCTGTCTGTAGGACGCATAACTGTGAAAGCAAGCATTTTAGCAATCTTTCCTACAACGAAGAATTCGAGTACGAATGCAATAGGAACCATGATTGGCAATTCATGTGTTGCAGCTAAGAAAGTAGTACCATTTACAGTACCTGTGTTGAGGGCAACATTATATACGACCATTCCATAGACCATAATTGTTGCCATAATAATTGTGAAAACAACATCCTGAAACTTGTTTTTTGGCATAAAAAAATCCTCCTTAAATAATAACATAAGCAAAACATGTGTTGTTCGTTATCATCCGGGGGATGTGTCGTTTCCAATATAACCATATTTAATTGTGCCGTGGTATAGTATCATAAAATTAATAAATATGTCAAGTACTTGATTTTTTAAAAATCAGGTCCAGAACTTTATAAATAAATTGTGATTAAAAAGTGAAGAATAAACATTCATTTTAATATCGTTCGTGTCGAAAAAATGTCATTTCATGTAAATGACATTTTTTTTGATGCCTTTTATTGTATAATACCACTAAGATAGAATGTATTTTTGTAATGCTTTATGGTATTGCATAGATACATTGAGTACAATAAAAGGAGGGAGAGTTTATGAAGTATTTAAACTTAAAAAAGATTACTGCGGTGGTATTGTCAATCGGAATGGTATTTTCAAGCAGTGCCGTTACCGGGTTTGCGGCAGATAACAGTAAAAAGATAGCTACGATTCCTAACAGCTATATTAATAAAGTGGCAGAAGATATTGATAATGAATATTTTTATGATGGAACATATGTTGATGATTGGGGGCATACACGTAAGGGCAGGCAGCTTGGAGCGACATATACAAAGCAGTCAACTGAATTTTTGTTATGGGCACCTGCGGCAACATATGTAAAAGTTAATATTTATGCAACAGGTGATGATAATGACAGCAATGCACGTGATATAGGAACTTATGCATTAGAGAAAATGCTTGTAAATGGGGAATGGAATGGCCTCTGGATTATAACACTTATTGGTGATTGGGGCGGATTGTATTATGACTATACGATTACCACAACAGATATTACCCATATTGGCAGCGACAGAACAACAAAATATAAAATTCAGGACCCATATTCGGTTGCGGTAAGCAAAGACGGAAAGCGTTCGTATATAACAGATACATCTTCAGTATCTCCTGAGGGTTGGGACAGCGACAGACATGTGTATGTTGATTCGACAAAAGCAAATACTGTTTATAAAATAAGTGTCAAGGATTTCTCGTCAGATACCGCATCGGGCATGACTGCAGGCGGAAAGTACAGTGCTTTTACGGAAAAGGGTGCAAAAGTAAACAGTGCGGGAGAACTTGTATCTGGCATTGATTATCTGAAGGAACTTGGCGTTACGACAGTACAGCTTGCACCGTTTGCGGATTTTGATGGTGACAGTGAGTATGAGATTTTAAATTATAATGTACCTGAGGCAAGCTATGCTTCCAATCCGTCAGACAGCAAGACTGTTATAAAAGAATGTAAAGAGATGATTCAGGCACTTCACAGTGCGGGATTTTCTGTTGTGATGGAGATGCCGTATACGCATGCCTCAGAGGAAAATCCTCTTGAAAAGTCGGTTCCGTGGTTTTATTACAGATTGAATACTGACGGTACAAGGTATACAACAAATACGGGATATGACAATGAGCTTGCCACAGAGCGGAAGATGTATCGTAATTATATGGTTAATTCCATGAAATATTGGGCAGAGGAATATCATGTTGATGGATTTTCACTGGATTTGATTGACTGTGTCAATGTGAAGTACAAAGGTTCTTCGCATGTATATAAATGGCTGGATGAGATAAAGACATCATTGGCAAAGGAAGATGCCAATCTGGTTATATGGGGAGATAATTATACAAAGGAAGAAAGACAGAATAAAACTTCCTTTTATGATGAAATAATCGGCAGCACAGGTGGCACTTATGGCGAAAGAAACGAAAAAGCCGTAAAAATATACAAGCAGAAAGCAGCAATGAAATATGCTAATCCGGGAACTTTGTTTATGGATGGCGGAGAAGAAATGTGTAACAGCGTTGAGGGAACAACTCTTGCAGACAGCAGTTACGTTGAATGGAAGGATTCAGCAGAGTACGCAGATGTAGTCTCATATTACAGAGGACTTATGGAGATACGAAAGGCATTTTCACCGCTTGCGAAAAGCCAGACAATAAAAAATTCTGAAGCTTATGTGCTTGCAGGTACAAAAGACGACGAGTGGAATACTATGGCAGTATTAAATAATGAGTCAGATGTGTCAAAAGAAATTACAATTCCTGTTCAAGGAAGAGCTGCTACGGACTGGGTTGTTATTGCAAATGGCGAAAGTGCGGGAGTTGTATCACTTGGTGAAGTCGCAGGCTCCGTTATAACTGTACCTGCGTATACTACAATGATTCTTGTAGATAAGGAAAGCTTTGATGATGTGGCTGTAACATCAGGCAAAGGAAAAGTAATTGTTAATTATGTGATAAAAGACAGTGAGCAGAAGTTACGTGAATCGATTACACTTCAGGGTACATCGGGAACGAATTATGCGGTACCTGAAAATATTAAGATTCCCTCAGGATATACTTTTTTAAGCAAGACAGGCGATGAAAAGGGTGTGTATACATCAGAAACACAGACAGTTACATATTATTATAATGCGATTAATCCGGATACAGTGGTAGACGGTATTAAAAATAATGGAGTATACTGCGAGAAGGCACAGTTTAAAGTAACTTCTTCCGATTATACACAGGTAATGGCAGGAAATAAAACGCTTACACCTGATGCGGACGGTATTTATACTGTATCTGCAGCAGATGGCACACAGATAATAACATTGACGGATAATGAAGGATACAGCATTTATCTGTCTGTTACCGTAAATGCGAATCATACAATTGATAACAGCGACTGTACGAAAGAATCAATATGCTCTGTCTGCGGGAAAATATTTCTGGCACAGGCAAATCATAAGTTCAGCGACACATGGACAAAAGACGATACTTATCATTGGAAAGTGTGTGAGAATGACGGCTGTACGGTAACAACAACAAAGACAAAACATAGTGGTACAGATGATGGTGATTGTACAACACCTGTAATTTGTGAATGTGGTGAGATTGTTACAGCAGCAAAGTCAGAACATATATATGGTGAATGGAAGTCAAATGGTAACGGCACACATACCCACAAATGTACAACGGCAGGCTGTACTATAGAAGAAACAGAAAGCTGTGTAGGCGGAGCGGCAACATGTAAAAAGAGAGCCGTCTGCACGGAGTGTAATGCTGAATATGGTACTTTAAATCCTGCAAACCACAGTGGAGAACAGGTGTGGGTACAGACAGAAAAAACTCATCAGAAAAAATATGACTGTTGTGGTGCAGAGGTAACTAATATAGCAGATCATATCTGGGAGAATGGCCACTGCACGGTATGTGGATATGATTGTATTCATAAAGGCGGAAAAGCAACCTGCACGCAGAAAGCGGTTTGTGATACCTGCCATAGTGAATATGGAGAAATAAATGCAGACAATCATACAGGAACAGAAAAGTGGACACAGACAGCAACAACACATGAAAAGAGATATGATTGCTGTGGTAAAGTGACGATAGCACAAGAAAATCATAACTGGAAAGACGGTGCTTGTGAAACATGTGGTTATGTATGCGTACACAGCGGCGGAGAAGCAACATGTACAAAAGGTGCGGTTTGCGAAACATGTGGCAAGGAGTATACAGATAAAGATATGGCAAATCACAGTGGAAAGTTAGTATGGGTACAGACAGAAAAAACTCATAAGCAGGCATATGATTGCTGTGATAAGGAAGTATCGACAAGTGAAGCACATGGTTGGAAAAACGGTGTATGCACGGTTTGTGATTATCAGTGTAAACACGCAGGTGGAAGTGCAACATGTGTGAAGAAAGCGGTGTGTACGATCTGCAGCGAAGAATATGGCACTTACAATATGAGTATGCATGAAGACTTGCAGTCAGTAGCGGCAAAGGCGGCTACCAGGACAGATGAAGGAAATATTGAATACTGGTATTGTAAAGATTGTGACAGATATTACATCAGGCAGGATGGGCTTGTTGAGATTGAAAAATCACAGACTGTGGTTGCAAAGATTACAGATACAACATCATTGGCCGATACGTGTAAAGACGATAATACAGAGACAGTAAAAGAACAGGCGCCTGACACGGGAGATAATAAACATGTATTTGTATGGCTTCTTATGTTTGTAATAGGAGGAGCGGCAGCAGGATTAACGGTTAAAGGTAAAAAGCCAGAAAATTAATATTTTTTAAGGAGACCGGAATCTCGCTTACTGTGTGGGTGCGAGGTTCCGGTTTTTACATGTTTTGGTTTTATTCATTTCCTTATATTAATAAATGTGTCAAGTACTTGATTTTTTAAAAATCAGGTGTATACTATAAATAATTTAATACATATGGAACTTCAGGGCAGGGTGTGATTCCCTACCGGTGGTAAAGCCCACGAGCCGAGGCGTAAGCCAGAGCATGATTCGGTGTAATTCCGAAGCCGACAGTAAAGTCTGGATGGAAGAAGTGATATTAAAGTTAGTTATTCATAATGTAATCATAGTAGAATGAATGGCTGGCTTGAATGTGGATACTGGCTCTGAGATGAATTATTATCTCAGAGCTTTTTGATTGTCAGAGTAAGAATTTGATTATAGAAATTCGATATTTTGGCGTAAGGCTTCTGAAGTGGTGAGATGAAACTGCTTTGGAAGCTTTTTTTATGTCTGGGCTGGATTTTGGTTGTGCTGGGATGTCTGTATTGTTGAGGCAGAGTCTGGTCTGAAATGCTGGAACTGGTAATTGTGGCGGGTAGCATATTACATTGATTCAATTCATAGCAATCTGGCGGCATATTATAGCAATTCAGAGCAGCATGGCAGCAGGTAAATTTAGCAAAAACCTATAAATGTAAGTTTTTTGTGGCTTTAGTAGGTTTATTTTAGCTAAAAACTGAAGAAAACTTAAGCAATTACCTACTAAACATGTCATAAACAATAAATTTATAGGTTTTTGAGGAATAAAAATACGTTTAATATTATAGACAAGATGAAAAAAGACATACTAAACCATTGAAAATGCGACTACTTATAGGTATCACGACTTTGAGCCGGTAAAATCAGGAAAACAGCAAGCACATTAAGAATGAAATTAAGATACAGCAAACAAGGAAAATCAGAACAGAGAAAAGCTGGATAGAAAAGAACAGAAAGAAGGTGCAGATATGCAGCAGGAAATAAATAACAATTTTTCAAAAGAAGATGAATTCTACATGAAGCGGGCGATTGAACTGGCAAAGAGAGGAACAGGCTGGGTTAATCCTAATCCGTTGGTGGGAGCTGTAATTGTAAAGGATGACAGAATTATAGGTGAAGGCTGGCACAGGAAATATGGTGAGCTTCATGCGGAAAGAGATGCGCTTTCAAGATGTATGGAGGATACCAGTGGAGCAACCATATATGTGACACTTGAGCCGTGCTGCCATCATGGGAAACAGCCGCCTTGCACTGAAGCACTTGTGCAGGCAGGAATAAGCAGGGTTGTGATAGGTTCGATGGATCCAAATCCCCTGGTAAGTGGAAAAGGTGTTAAATATCTGGAAGAACACGGGATTAAAGTTGAAGGTTGTGTATGCAATGAAGAATGTCTGGCAATGAATTATGTATTCTTTCATTACATAAGGAATAAAGAGCCATATGTTGTGATGAAAACAGCACAGACACTTGATGGGAAAATTGCCACATATAAGGGACTTTCCAAGTGGATTACAGGTGAGCAGGCAAGAGAAAATGTGCATGCAGACCGTCACAGATACGCGGCAATTATGGTTGGTGTCGGCACTGTGATTGCTGATAATCCAATGCTTGACTGTAGAAGTACAGCCGTAAGCAATCCACACAATCCTGTGCGAATCATATGCGACAGCAGATTGAGAACTCCGCTGGACAGCAGAATTGTAAAAAGTGCAGGGCAGATACCAACAATAATTGCTACATGTAGTACCGACAGCGACAGGAAATCTTTATATGAAAATGCAGGCTGTGAAGTGATAATTACAAAAGAATCAGAGCAGCACGTTGACCTTAAAGAGCTTATGCACATACTTGGAGAAAAAGGTATCGACAGTATAATTCTTGAGGGAGGCGGAACACTTAACTTCTCGGCATTGCAGGCTGGAATTGTGAACCGGGTTCAGACTTACATTGCACCTAAGATATTTGGCGGGGCAGACAGTAAGACAGCAGTTGAAGGTCAGGGTATTGCAAATGTAGATGAAGCATATCAATTGAGAAACAAAACCGTTCGTCTTCTTGGTGACGATATTCTGATTGAAGGAGAGTTGTAATGTTTACGGGAATTATTGAAGAAATCGGACATGTAAATAATGTAAAAAAAGGAACGGCGTCAGCAACTCTTACAATACAGGCAGAAAAAGTCCTTGAGGGAACACATATAGGAGACAGCATTGCTGTCAATGGTGTGTGCCTTACAGTGACAGGGATATATGATAATACATTTACTGCGGATGTAATGCATGAGACGCTGAACCGCTCATCACTTGGCAAGCTGGTGAGTGGCAGTGCTGTTAATCTTGAAAGGGCAATGGCAGCAGATGGAAGGTTCGGAGGGCATATAGTTTCAGGACATATTGATGGAACAGGAAAAGTTGCAGCGATAACCAAGGATGATAACGCGATATGGTATCAGATTAAGACAGACAGCGGAATATTAAAATATATTGTTGAAAAAGGTTCAGTTGCCATAGATGGAATAAGTCTTACGGTTGCCAAGACGGACAGCCAGAGCTTTTCAGTATCAATAATACCGCATACGGCAGGTGCGACAACGCTGTCACTTAGGAAAGCTGGTGATGTAGTTAATCTTGAAAATGATATTGTCGGTAAGTACATAGAGAAATTCATCACATTTGAAAAGGAAAAGCCGAAAAGCGGGATAACGAAAGAGTTCCTGCTAAAGAATGGATTTTAAAATATCAAAGGGAAAGGAAGGTAAAAGAAAATGTTTGAGTATAACACAGTAGAAGAGGCAGTTAAGGATTTACAGGATGGAAAGCTGATACTTGTCTCAGATGATGAAAGCAGAGAGAATGAGGGCGACCTTATATGTGCCGCTGAATTTGCAACTACTGAAAATGTGAATTTCATGGCGACATATGGAAAAGGACTTATATGCATGCCTATGAGTGGAGATTTGTGCAGGAAGCTGGGACTTACACAGATGGTTGCTGACAATACTGACAACCATGAAACTGCATTTACAGTGTCAATAGACCATGTTAAGACGACAACAGGAATATCGGCAGAGGAGAGAGGCTTTACTGCAAGAGCATGTGTGTCAGATGAAGCAAAGCCTGAGGATTTCAGAAGACCGGGACATATGTTTCCACTACGTTCAAAACCTAATGGAGTTCTTGAAAGAAACGGACATACAGAGGCAACAGTAGACCTTATGAGAATAGCAGGACTTAAAGAATGTGGTCTGTGCTGTGAAATAATGAAAGCGGACGGAACAATGATGAGAAAAGAAGACCTCATAGAAATGTGCGAAAAATTCAATCTCAAATTCATAACAATTAAAGCAATTCAGGAATACAGAAAGAGACATGACAACTTGGTTGAGTGTGTGGCAGTTACAAGAATGCCGACAAAGTATGGGGAATTCATGGCACACTGTTATGTTAATAAGTTAAATGGCGAGCATCATGTTGCATTGGTAAAGGGCGACATTGGTGATGGCAGCAATCTTTTGTGCAGGGTACATTCAGAGTGCCTGACCGGAGACGCATTTGGCTCAATGAAATGTGACTGCGGTCAGCAGTTAGCGTCAGCGATGACACAGATTAACAATGAAGGCAGGGGTGTGCTTCTTTATATGAGACAGGAGGGCAGAGGAATCGGGCTTGTTAATAAGCTTAAGGCATATGCACTTCAGGATCAGGGAATGGATACACTTGAGGCTAATCTGGCACTTGGTCTGCCGGGAGACGCACGCGAGTACTACATAGGAGCACAGATATTGAAAGACTTAGGCGCTAAGAGCTTAAGGCTTCTTACTAACAATCCTGATAAGGTATACCAGCTTGCAGATTTTGGAATCGAAATCAGTGAGAGAGTGCCTATTGAGATAGATGCGACCAGCTTTGACAGGTTCTATCTTAAAACAAAGCAGACAAAGATGGGACACATTTTAAATGTAGTGTAAAAATATGAATTATTTATAAGGAGAAATTGATGATGAGAGTTTTAGAAGGTAAGTTAGTTGACAGTGGAATTAAGGTAGGTATTGTAGCGGCAAGGTTTAATGAATTTATTGTGTCTAAGCTTGTTGCGGGAGCTAAAGACGGGCTTGTAAGACATGATGTTTCAGAAGAAAATATTGATCTTGCATGGGTGCCGGGCGCATTTGAGATACCATTGATAGCTTCAAAGATGGCAAAAAGCGGCAAGTATGACGCAGTTATATGTCTTGGTGCAGTTATAAGAGGTGCTACAAGCCATTACGATTATGTGTGTAGCGAGGTTTCCAAAGGCATTGCAAATGTTTCTTTAGCAAGTGATATTCCTGTTATGTTTGGAGTGCTTACTACAGATACAATCGAGCAGGCAATTGAGCGCGCCGGAACAAAGGCAGGCAATAAGGGATTTGAGTGCGCTGAAGGTGCTATTGAGATGGTTAATCTTATTAAAGAGATTGAAGGATAATATATAAAATTTTTAGTAATTGTAAAAGGTCAGATTCGTCAGTAACCATTGGGATTGGCGGGTCTGACCTTTTGTATTATAAAATATGATATAAAATGGATATGCGAAGCTGGTGATATAAGGTATAATAGATTTGTGTCCTTTAATAATTGTTAAATGGGTATATATTACATATAAATTTATAGAATTGATGGGAGAGATAAGATGAAGTGGGGAATTTTGGCTACAGGTAATATTGCAAAAAAATTTGCATCAACCATAAATCAGATGGGTAAAGAAAATGAACAGTTAGTAGCAGTTGGTTCACGTAACATTGAAAGTGCAAAAGCCTTTGCTAATGAGCATGATATCCCTAGATATTATGATTCGTATGAAGCACTGGTTAAAGATCAGGATGTTGAGGCTGTTTATGTAGCAACACCAAATACTTTGCATTATGAGAATTGCAGGTTATGTCTTGAACATGGAAAGCATGTATTGTGCGAAAAGCCGTTTACGATAAATGATAAACAGGCACAGGAACTGTACAGGCTGGCAAGGGATAGGCATCTTTTTATCATGGAGGGACTCTGGATATGGTTTCTTCCATTGTATGATCGTTTACACAGTATCTTACAGCAAGGAGTTATTGGAGAAATAAAACATATTTCATGTCAGTATGGGTTTGTTGCAACAGGTGCCAGAAAAGAGCGTAAATTTAACCCTGCACTTGGTGGAGGTGCTTTGTTGGACATAGGAATTTACAATCTGGGATTTCTGCGTATTGTTACAGGGAATGAGCCGCAGAATGTAGAAACTCAAAAAGTACATATTAATGAGTATGGAACAGATGATTACAGCTGTCTCAAACTGACATATAATGATGGATGTACGGCAGAATCAGTCCAGACAATTGGGCAGGAATTAAAACGTAATGCCAGAATTGAGGGAACAAAGGGAAGTATATTTTTACCGGATTTCCAACACGCCGAGACCATGATACTTGAGGTGGAAGGAAAAGAACCGGAAACAATCGAGTGTCCGGTTGATATAAATGGCTTTGAATATGAAATCAGGGAAGTAAACAGATGCGTAAAACTTGGATATTGCAGCAGTGATGTATATACAGCTAAAGACAGTATTGCACTTACA
>OHEV01001011.1_pt1 | contig 12490 bp, 10 predicted proteins | sample 1567331 | NCBI WGS metagenome assembly OHEV01 (sample SAMEA3879561, study PRJEB24766) | human gut metagenome | biome: human-associated habitat; feature: feces | place: USA | collected 1985/1987 | reverse complement strand
TGGACATAAAGAGCATTGTCCGCAATACCGTCAGGGAAATCGGCTACACGCGCGCCAAATACGGATTTGACGGCAACACTTGCAGCGTTTTGACGTCTATTGACGAGCAGTCTCCCGACATCGCGCTCGGAGTGGACAAAAGTCTCGAAAGCAAGGAAGGCTTCGGCGGCGAGGCGGAGCTTGGCGCGGGAGACCAGGGCATGATGTTCGGCTATGCCTGCGACGAAACACCCGAGCTTATGCCTGCGGCGCACGTTTACGCCAATATGCTTACAAAGCGCCTTGCCGAGGCTCGCAAAAGCGGGGAAATAGAGCTGTTGCGGCCTGACGGAAAAGCGCAGGTGACTGTCGAATACGACGGCGACAAGGTCAAACGTATAGATACCGTCGTGGTTTCCTCCCAGCACGCGGCGGAAGCGGATATGGAAACGCTGCGGGAGGAAATTCTCAAAAAGGTTATTCTCGCCACGCTGCCGGCGGAGCTGGTTGACCGAAGGACGAGGTATTTGATAAACCCTACGGGAAAATTCGTCATAGGCGGACCTATGGGAGACTCGGGGCTGACGGGCAGGAAAATAATAGTCGACACCTACGGCGGCTATTGCCCGCACGGCGGCGGCGCGCTTTCAGGGAAAGATCCCACGAAAGTTGACAGAAGCGCACTTTATATGGCAAGATACGTCTGTAAAAACGTCGTTGCGGCAAAACTTGCAAAAAAATGCGAAATCGAGGTTGCCTATGCAATCGGTCGCGCACACCCCGTTTCGGTGTCCTTGAACACGTTCGGCACGGGCGTAGTTTCCGACGAAATTCTGACAAAAGCGGTGCTGAAAGTGTTTGACTTCCGTCCGCTTGCAATCATCAACAACCTTGACTTACGCAAACCCGTTTACAGAAAGGTCGCCAACTACGGCCATCTCGGAAGAAACGACGTTACCTGGGAAAAGACCGACAAAACGGAGGAGCTTAAAAAAGCGGTAGCGGAGATTAAGTAATGATTATCTCGGGCGACGTCGAAAAAATTATTTTCAGAAACGAAGACAACGGTTATACCGTCGTCGATTTAAGAAGCAGCGGTGATTACGTCACCGCTGTCGGCGTTTTTCCGGAAATTTACGAAGGTATGCGGCTGGAACTTACAGGCGACTATAAGTACCACACAAGACACGGCTTGCAGTTTCTTGCGGAAAGCGTGAAAGTTGTCGAGCCCGACGGCGCGGCGGCAATCGAAAAGTTTCTGAAAAGCGGAATTTTTAAGGGTGTCGGCGAAGTTACCGCAAGGAATATCGTGGAGCGTTTCGGCGAGCGCACCCTCGACGTGATGAAAACAAGCCCCGAAAAACTTGCCGAAGTGAAAGGAATCAGCGCTAAAAAGGCGGCGGAAATCTGCGCCACCCTTCGCGAGCACGGCGAAATGCAGGATACGCTTGTATATCTTCAACGCTTCGACGTGTCTTTAAACCTTGCGCTTAAAATCTATAAAACGTACGGCGCGCGCACCGAAGAAGTCGTAAAAACCAATCCGTATCAACTTATTTCCGACGTGGAACGCGTCGGGTTTCAGACCGCCGACAAAATCGCACAGGAAGTCGGAATCACGAAAGACAGCGATTTCAGAATTCGGGCGGGCATAATTTATACCCTTAAAGAAGCGTCGAACAAGAGCGGGCACACCGCACTTCCCGACGATATACTCAAAAAAGAACTTTTATCCCTTCTGGGATTTGACGAAACTTATCTTGAAAAGGTGGAGTGCAATATCGAAGACCTTATTTTCCTGGCGGAAATCAAAGACTACGTCGTCGATAACGCGCGCTTTTATATGCTTTACAAAAGCTACCTTACCGAAAAAACGATTGCAAGACGGCTTGCGCTACTCGAAGCGGCGCACGGCGGCATCGAAGTGGATTTTTCGGAACAAATCGATAAGTTTGAAGAAATGAGCGGCATAAAACTGCACGAAAAGCAGCGTGAGGCCGTGTCGAACAGCCTTAATTCCGGCGTGCACGTCATAACGGGCGGCCCCGGCACGGGCAAAACCACGATAATAAAGTGCATTCTGCACATTCTCAAATTTTTGAAGTTGTCCTATCAACTGTGTGCGCCAACGGGACGCGCGGCGAAACGTATGGGCGAGGCGACGGGTGAAGAAGCGAAAACCATTCACCGCCTGCTTGATCTCGATTTCAAGGACGGCAAAGGCTATTTCACTTACAACGAAAACACGAAAATCCCCGTGGACGTCGTCATCGTCGACGAAGTGAGTATGGTTGACGAATACGTCTTTTCAAGCCTTGTCAAGGCGTTGCAGGACGGCGCGACGCTCATACTCGTGGGCGACAAGGATCAGCTTGCGTCGGTGGGCGCGGGCAACGTTCTTGCGGACGTAATCGCGTCGGGACTTTTCAAAATAACGTATCTTGACAAAATCTACCGTCAGTCCGACGGCAGTATGATTATCGAAAACGCGCACCTTATAAATCACGGCAAAATGCCTGTGCTCGACAACCGCGCAAAAGACTTTTTCTTTGTCGATAAGTCCGACCCGACCGAAGTCAAAGAAGAAGTCGAAGCACTTGTCACGACAAGACTGCCGAAGTACCTGAAATGCGAGCAGACCGACGTGCAGGTATTGTGTCCGATGAAAAAGGGCGTTGCGGGCGTCATCAGTTTAAACGCCGCGATAAGGGACAGCCTTAACCCGAAAAAGGATTCTTTCGACGACATAAAATGCGGCGAATACACCTTCCGCGAAGGTGATAAAATAATGCAGACCGTCAATAATTACGAGCAGGAATGGTTTGAAGAAGTTGACGGAAGAATTAAACGCGGGGCAGGCGTTTTCAACGGCGATACGGGCTTTATCGAAAGTATTGACCGACAAAATATGAAGTTTAACGTTCGTTTTGACGATAATAAAGTGTCGGAATATTCATTAAGCGATATTGACCAGATTATCCCGGCATACGCCGTTTCGGTGCATAAATCGCAGGGAAGCGAGTTCAAGGCGGTGGTTGTCGCGCTCTCGCAGGGGAACTATTTCATAATGACCAGAAACCTTTTGTACACCGCCGTAACCCGCGCGAAAGACCTGTGCGTCATCGTGGGCGCGGAAGACGTCGTAAAGCGTATGGTCAGGAACAATTACACCGCAAAACGATATACGTTGCTCACAAGATTTCTGACGGAGGCGTACGGTGAATACGACTAAGGCGAAGGAGTTTTTCAAAAAACTTTCCGATAAGTTTCTGGATTTGCTGTATCCCGAAGGGCTGACCTGCGTCAACTGCGGCGACGAACTTCAACACGAAACAAGGCTGAATCTTTGCGGAAAATGTTACTTAAACCTTATCGAAAACGACGGGCATCGCTGCAAAATCTGTGGCATAAGGATGAAAAACGAGGCGGATTACTGCGACAACTGCACCCGCTTCGATAAATACTTCGATATGAATCGTTCGCCGTTCATTTACGAAAAAACGGCAAGCGACCTTGTCAAAAAACTTAAATTCGGCAACAAACTTTATATCGCGAAAGAACTTGCGAAAGCGATGGCGGACGAATATTTTACGGGCGGTTTTAATTGCGATTTCATTTTGTACGTCCCGATGACCGAAAAAGAAGAAAAAGAAAGGGGCTACAATCAGTCGGAACTTCTTGCAAAAGAGGTCGGACTTCGCACCGGGCTTTCGGTTTTCGACAATCTCAAAAAGGTCAAAGAAACCGACAGGCAGAAGAAACTGACCGCAAAAGAGCGTCGTGAAAACCTGAAAGGCGTTTTCGACGTTGTCCGCGCTGACGAAATCAAGGGCAAAAACGTCCTTGTCATCGACGACGTTTACACGACGGGCGCGACGATAAACGAATGCGCGAGAGTATTAAAACGCGCGGGCGCACGCAAGGTTTATTCGATAACGGCGGCGCAAACCGCGTTCAAGCCTGACGGCGAAAAAGGCGAAATCGCCGAAGATAACGCCAACGCTTTACACAAAAACTAATTTAGTGTATTATATAAAAAAGTCATTTTTTGCGCGCACGCGCACAAGGAGATTAAATGGGTATTTTCAGCACGCTTTTTGACGAGAACGAAAGAAACGTCAGAAAACTGAAAAAGATTGCCGACAAGGTTGAAGAATTGTCGGAAAGATTTAAGGCTATGTCCGACGAAGAGCTGCAAGCGATTACGCCGGCATTGAAAGAAAGATACAATAACGGCGAAAAGTTGGACGCACTTCTGCCCGAAGCGTTTGCGGCGGTAAGAGAGGCGTCGACGAGGGTTACCGGGCTTCGTCATTATTACGTGCAGCTTCTGGGCGGCATCACCTTGCATCAGGGACGCATCGCAGAAATGAAGACCGGCGAAGGAAAAACGCTTGTCGAAACGCTGCCGGCATATCTTAACGCGCTTACGGGGAACGGTGTACACGTCGTTACCGTCAACGATTACCTTGCAAAGCGCGACGCCGAGTGGATGGGAAAGATTTACAGGTTCCTCGGAATGAGCGTCGGCGTCATTTTGCACGATATGAAGACGGAAGACAAAAAAGCCGCCTATAACGCCGATATTACTTACGGCACGAACAACGAATTCGGTTTCGATTACCTTCGCGACAACATGGCTGTCACAAAAGAAGACCGCGTACAGCGCGGACACGCCTTTGCAATCGTGGACGAAGTGGACAGCATACTCATCGACGAAGCGCGCACACCCCTTATCATTTCGGGACGCGGCGATAAGTCGAGCGATATGTATATCCGCGCAAACCGTTTCGCAAGGACGTTGAAAGAAGGCGAAGATTACACCCACGAAGAAAAGGAAAAGACGGTCAATCTCACCGACGAAGGCGTCTCGAAAGCCGAGAAATTCTTTGGGGTGCAAAACCTTACCGACCTTGACAACACCGCGCTTAACCACTATATCAATCAGGCGATGAAAGCCAACGTCATAATGAAAAAGGACGTCGATTACATCGTGCAGGACGGACAGGTGCTTATCGTCGACGAATTCACCGGCCGCGTTATGACGGGACGTCGTTTCAGCGACGGGCTGCATCAGGCAATCGAAGCGAAAGAAAACGTAAGGGTACAAAGCGAAAACCGCACTCTTGCGACGATTACCCTGCAAAACTACTTCCGCCTTTACAAAAAACTGTCGGGTATGACGGGTACGGCAAAGACGGAAGAAGAAGAATTCCAGAACATTTACAACCTTGACGTCGTGGTTATCCCCACCAATCTTCCGATGATAAGAATCGACGAAAACGACCAGATTTATACGAAAAAATCGGGCAAAATCGACGCGATTATCAAGGATATCAAAGATTGTGCGGAACGTCGTCAGCCGGTGCTTGTCGGCACGGTTTCCGTCGAAAAGTCGGAACTTTTGTCAAAAATTCTGCACAGAGAACGCATTTTCCACAACGTATTGAACGCGAAAAACCATAAGATGGAAGCGGATATCGTCGCGCAGGCGGGCAGAATCGGCGCGGTTACCATCGCCACGAACATGGCAGGCCGAGGCACCGATATTATGCTGGGCGGAAATCCCGAATATCTTGCCAAACAACGCCTTGAAAAAGAAGGATACAGCACCGAAGATATCGAAACCGCAACGTCGTTTGTGAAACTCGACGACGAAAACCTTATTAAACTTCGCGACGAATACCAAAGATATTATAAGTCGTACAAGGAAACTTGCGACAAGGAAAAGGAAGAAGTCATCGAGGCGGGCGGTCTTCGCATAATCGGCACGGAACGCCACGAAAGCCGCCGTATCGACAACCAGTTGCGCGGTCGAAGCGGACGTCAGGGCGACAAAGGCAGCTCGATTTTCTATATTTCCCTTGAAGACGACATCGCAAGGATTTTCGGCGGCGATAAGTTGAAACGCATCACCGAAATGATGAACGTCGACGACGATATGGCGATTTCGAACAGCGTCATCAGCAAGCAGATCGAACGCGCTCAGCGCATGGTCGAAAGCCGCAACTTCTCAATCAGAAAGAGCGTGCTGAGTTACGACGACGTCATGAACAAACAGCGCGAAATCATTTACGAAGAACGCAACAAGGTTCTGGACGGCGTTGACGTACACGCGCAGGTCATCGATATGATTGAGCCTGTCGCAAGGGAAATCGTCGGGTTCTATTACGACGACGAAAAGCCCGTTGAAGAGTGGGATCTCGAAGCGTTCAACCGCGCGCTCGAACAAAGACTTTTCCCCGAAGGCACTGCGTTTATCACGGCGGAAAAAGCCAAAAAACTCAGCCGCGAAGGGCTTGTCGAAGAAGTCGCCGCGAAAGCAAAAGAACTCCTTGAAGAAAAGGTCAAGTATTGCGAATCGGTCGGTCTTGACTTCCACGACCTTGAAAGGTTTGTGCTTTTACGAAACGTCGACAGCAAGTGGATGGATCATATCGACGCAATGTCAAGTTTGAGAGAAGGTATCGGACTTCGCGGATACGGTCAGCACAATCCCGTGCAGGAATATCAGAAAGAAGGCTTTGAAATGTTTGACGAAATGATCGACAACATTCGTCGCGACACGGCGATTACCCTTATGAAAGTCACCGTGGAAAGAAGCGAGGACGGCGAAGTTAAGCAGGGCGTCGAGCGCGTCAACAACAAGGCGAAACCCGTGAAGAGTGCAGGCAAGGTCGGCAGAAACGATCCGTGTCCGTGCGGCTCGGGCAAAAAATACAAGAACTGCTGCGGAAGAAACCAGAATAATTAACGACAATGGTAGATTTTTTCAATCAGAAAAATAAAATAAAGGAATTTGACGACACCCTTAAAATGGTTGCGGATGCTTTCGATTTGGACAGTCTGAAAGCCCGCGTCGACGTCCTTACGAAAGAACAGCACTCGGACGGTTTCTGGGATAACATGGCGCACGCGGGAGAAGTCAACCGCGAGCTGAAAATGCTGGAAACAAAAATCCAGAAATTTGAAAAAGTAAGGGCGGAAGTCGAGGACGTAAAAGTCCTTATCGAGCTTGCCGAAGAAGCCGACGACGAAAGCGAAGTCGAAAGCGTAAATGCCGAAATCGCAGGTTTAACCGACAAAATCGAGCATTTAAGACTTGACGCGCTTTTAAAAGGCAAATACGACTCGCTCAACGCAATCATTACTTTGCATGCGGGCGCAGGCGGTACGGAAGCGCAGGATTGGGTGCAGATGCTGTATCGTATGTATTCAAGATATATCGAAAGAAAGGGTTATCAGATGAAAGTCCTTGACCTTCTTGAAGGCGACGAAGCGGGCATAAAAAGCGTGACGTTCACGGCGGAAGGCGACAATGCGTACGGATATCTGAAAGCCGAAAAAGGCATACACCGCCTTGTCAGAATTTCCCCGTTCGATTCGCAGTCGCGCCGACACACGTCGTTCGCGTCGGTCGAAGTAATGCCCGAAATCATCAACGACGAAGAAATCGAAATTCGCCCGGAAGACCTGAAAGTCGATACCTATCGTTCGGGCGGCGCGGGCGGTCAGCACGTCAACAAAACCGAAAGCGCGGTGCGTATCACGCATATCCCGACGGGTATTATCGTTGCTTGTCAGAACGAGCGCAGCCAGATTCAGAACCGCGAAGTCTGCATGCGTATGCTGAAATCGAAACTCATCGAAAAACGCGAAGAAGAACAAATGGCGGAAGCCAATTCCATAAAAGGCGACCTTAAAAAAATCGAATGGGGCAGCCAGATAAGAAGTTACGTTTTCTGCCCGTACACTATGGTGAAAGACCACAGGACGAATTACGAAACGGGCAATATCCAGTCTGTTATGGACGGCGATATCGAGCCGTTTATCGTGGAATACTTGAAGAGGCTTTAATGTACGAAGAAATCGCCGAAAAAAAGTTTAAGGAACTTCAAAACAAGGACGATTATCTTATTCTTGCGATAGAGTCGAGTTGCGACGAAACGTCGGCGGCGGTAACGCGCGGCAGGGACGTATTGTCGCTTGTCATAGCGTCGCAGATCGAGATTCACAAGCGATTCGGCGGGGTTGTCCCGGAAATCGCAAGCAGGAATCACGTTTCGGCGATAAGAAACACCGTCGATGAAGCGTTGAAGCAGGCAAACGTGTCGCTTTCCGACATATCCGCCGTGGCGGTAACGTACGGAGCGGGACTTCTGGGCGCGCTGCTTGTCGGCGTATCGTATGCGAAAGCGCTTGCGTACGCAATGAACGTGCCGCTTATTAAGGTGAATCACGTCAGGGGGCATATTTCGGCAAACTATATCGCGGACAAATCGCTGGAACCGCCGTATCTTTGCTTGCTTGCGTCGGGCGGACACACCGCAATCGTGGAAGTTACTGGGTACGACGACGTAAAAGTCATCGGCACGACGCAGGACGACGCCGTCGGCGAAGCATTTGACAAAGTCGCGCGCGTTTTGGGGTTGCCTTATCCCGGCGGCCCGGAAATCGAAAAACTTGCAAAAGACGGGAAACCCACGATAGATTTCCCGAAAGGATTTCACAACAAAAACACCCTCGATTTCAGTTACAGCGGGCTGAAAACGTCGGTGATAAATTACATGCACACGGCGGCGCAAAAAGGCGAAGAAGTAAACAAAGCGGACGTCGCGTGTTCCTTCCAGAAATCGGCGGTCGGCGTAATGACCGAAAACGTCGAAAAAGCACTGCTGAAAACGGGGTTGAAAACCGTCGTTATCGCAGGGGGAGTCGCGTCCAACAAGCACCTTCGCGAGGAGATGGAAAAGGTCGGGAAAAAGCACGGCGTTAACGTGATTTATCCGCCTTTGAAACTTTGCACGGACAACGCCGCAATGATCGGCGCGTGCGCTTATAACCTTATAAAAGAAGGCAAAGGTCGGGCGTCTTTGGACCTTGACGCGTCGGCGTCGGTAAGCCTTGAATAATTGCAAAATACAGAGATTAAGTTGCAAAACGGCACGATAAACGCCTTGTTTTGCGGAAATATACACGAGACTTTTTAGGAAAGAACGATGAAACTGACAAGAAGCGCAAACATAATCGAAGTCGACGTAAACGGCAGAAAATATTCAAAGGTAAACTATTCCGTGCCCGAAGAAATCGCAAACTGCGTTACGCACGGATTGCCCATACTTTTTTATATCGCCGGGCTTATTTACATGCTCACGATAAGTTTCGACGCAAGGACGTACGCGACAAGTATTATCACTTGTCTTTCGGCAATTACGGTATACACGATATCGACGATTTACCACGCCGTTCAGGACACTGTGAAAAAATATTACTGGCGCAAGGTCGATCATTCCGACGTGCCGTTTCTTGTCATCGGTTGCAGCTGTGCGGTGTGTTTATTGTTGTCGACACACGTCTATAATTATATCGCGCTTGGCGTAAGTTTCGGTATCGCGTTCATAAGCGTCGCGCTCAGCGTGACGAACGTCGACAAATTCAAGGCGGTAACGATGACGCTCGACTTTGTAATCGGCGCGGTCATGCTTGCGGCGTTCATTATCAATTATTCGTACATACCTCACGCAGTGAAGATACTTTATCTTTCGGGAGCGTTGCTTTGTATCGCGGGGAGCATACTGTTCGGCATAAAACTCAGATTCGTACACGCGGTATTTCACGTGTTCATCACGGCGGGGACGATATGTTTTTACGTCGCGAGCCTGCTTTTGATGCAAAATTACCATGGTTTTTGAGATTATTTTATAAAAATCCCGTTTTTTTCTTTGACATCTTGTTCTTTTATTGATATTATATTAGGGCTTGTAGTATTGCTACAAGATGTTTTCTATTACTCTAAATGTGAGAGTATATGATAAATACTAAATTATTAAAGACCATTTCGGAATCCGAAAAAGTGGTCGGTACAAAACAAGTGCTTAAAAGCATTGAAGGAAAGACGGTAAAGTGTGTCATCGTCGCCGACAATGCCGACGGCTTTATCAGAAACAGCGTGACCGCGTTGTGCAGGGAAAACGGTATCGAAATCATAAGCGTTCCTTCCAAAAAGGAACTCGGAAGAATTTCGGGCATCGACGTTCCGGCGGCGGTCGTGGGGTTGAAGTAAAGACGTTACCATAAATGTTTGAGTTTATCTTCGGGTTGCTGATAGGCTCATCCGAAATTACATCAGGAGGTTAGCAAAAAATGCCGACAATTAACCAATTAGTCAAGCAAGGCAGGGAAAGACAGGTCAAGAAAAGCACCACGCCTATTATGCAGCAATGCCCGCAAAAACGCGGCGTATGCTTGTCCGTCACCACGACTTCCCCTAAGAAACCTAACTCGGCGCTTCGTAAAATCGCGCGTGTCCGTCTTGTAAACGGTATGGAGGGTACGATTTATATCCCCGGTATCGGTCACAATCTGCAAGAGCACAGCGTGGTACTTATCCGTGGCGGACGTGTCAGGGACTTGCCGGGCGTCAGGTATCACATTATTCGCGGCACTTTGGACACGGCAGGCGTTGCAAATCGCAGACAGGCTCGTTCCAAGTACGGCGCAAAACGCCCCAAATAATAATCGGATGATTTCAACACCCAAATAAACAGGAGGTTACTAATATGCCAAGAAGAGCAGGCGTACCTAAACGTGACGTACTTCCCGATCCGAAGTTCAACAGCAAAGTTGTTACGAAACTCATCAATCAGGTAATGTACGACGGCAAAAAATCAACTGCCGAAGGTATCGTTTACGGTGCATTTGATATTGTAGAAAAGAAATTAAACCAACCGGCAATCGACGTCTTTACGAAGGCCCTTGAAAACGTGATGCCCGCAGTCGAAGTCAAAGCAAGACGAGTAGGCGGCAGCACGTATCAGGTACCTCTCGATATCCGCGCTGACAGAAGACAAACGCTGGGCATCCGCTGGATGACCTTCCTGCCGGACGGCAGCTGCTGCATGAGCGTGGAATGGGACGGGTGGAGCGGCATTCTGACCGGCACCGCAGAGGGAACGCAGGGCCGCACCGAGGACGGCACTGAGCTGTATTTTACATTGACCGATCAGAACGGCAAGCCGTGCGAGTTCTGGGCCATTTTGCTGAACGATGACGGCAGCCCCAGCGGCTGCAGCCTGAAATACCGCGCCGGAGAAGTGCTGTTTGACCGGGACACGCGTCCCATTTACTGGAAAAACGACTCCCTGAATCTAACCCCTGTACCGTGATCGAAACCGAACGCAATGCGATGACAAAGCGTTGTCGCTTACACCAAACAAATAACAGGAGGAAATTACTATGGGTCTTATCAAAGCAGGTATGGGCGCACTGGGCGGAACCCTTGCAGACCAGTGGAAGGAATTTTTCTACTGCGATTCTCTGGACAAGGATGTGCTGATGGTCAAGGGCCAGAAGCGCACCTCCCGCCGCAGCTCCAACAACGGCGAGGACAACATCATCACCAACGGCAGCGGCATCGCCGTGGCAGACGGACAGTGCATGCTCATCGTGGAGCAGGGCCGCGTGGTGGAGGTGTGCGCTGAGCCGGGCGAGTTCACCTTCGATGCTTCTACCGAGCCAAGCGTTTTTACCGGCAACTTCGGCGACAGTCTGGCGGAAACATTCCAGACCGTGGCCAAGCGCTTTACTTACGGCGGCGACACCGGCAAGGATCAGCGCGTGTACTACATCAACACCAAGGAGCTGGGCGAGATCCTGTACGGCACCGCCACCCCCATCCCCTTCCGGGTGGTGGTCAGCGAGGAGCGGGGCTACAAGCTCTCGGTGAACCTGCGGTGCAACGGCAGCTTCACCTGCCGCATCTGCGACCCGCTGCTGTTCTACACCAACGTGTGCAGCAACGTCTCCACCCAGTATGACGCATCCGAGATCGCACCCCGGCTGAAGAGCGAGCTGATGAACGCCCTGCAGCCTGCCCTTGCCACCCTTTCGGCCAACAAGGTGCAGTATTACGAGATCCCCGCCCACACGCTGGAGATCTCGGACGCCCTCAACGAGCAGCTGTCCAATGTCTGGCGCAAAAAGCGCGGCATTGAAGTGTTCTCCTTCAACATCAACTCCCTGTCCATCCCGGAGGAGCAGCAGAAGAAGATCACCGAGTGGGAAGAGAACGCCATGACCACCGATCCCACCACCGCTGCCGCCCGTCTGGTGGGTGGTCAGATCGACGCCATGAAGACCGCCGCCGGCAACACCGCCGGTGCAATGACCGGCTTTATGGGCATGGGTATGGCAGCCGGTGCAAACGGCATGAACGCCCAGAACCTGTTCGCCATGGGTCAGCAGCAACAGCAGCAGGCTCAGCAGCAGATTGCCCCAGATGAATGCATTGACGGTTTCCAGCATAGTACCCTCCACAGCAGCGTCTCGGCTCTTGAATTTCGACAGAAGAATGTGCTATAATGATAATAGAGAAGTCTGCGCAGAAAGCATATGCGGCGCAGAGAGGAAACAGAACGAAGGGAGGGGTATGCATGCGGCGGTACTTTGCGGACAAAACCTGTATCAATCTGATCCGGCTGGTGCTGCTGCTGGTCACCGCCCTGCTGGATGC
>OHEV01000997.1_pt1 | contig 12627 bp, 10 predicted proteins | sample 1567331 | NCBI WGS metagenome assembly OHEV01 (sample SAMEA3879561, study PRJEB24766) | human gut metagenome | biome: human-associated habitat; feature: feces | place: USA | collected 1985/1987 | reverse complement strand
CATTGCTGATGTCCTTTGGTAGCTTGATTGTAGCGTTGCTTGCCTTTCTCGATAAAGAGAAAAGCTCTTCGAGGAAGAGCAGACGAAAATAAAAATGCCTATCCTGTCTGCCAACAGGATAGGCGGTGTCCTTATTTTCCACTATTCTTCTTGGGAATATTTAATTTGGTGCGGGTTGTTGTAGGAAATAGTGAGTAAATATGCGAGTTCGGTAGTAGTGATTGTTTAATTCATATTATGTGTAAGTAGGGTTCGGTCTTATTTTTAAGTGGCTTAACATTTGAAAGTATAGTATAATTTTCTTATTGTATGAGAAAGGTAGGTTGTCTGTGATAGATTTAATGCTTAAGTTACTTACATATGAACCTTATGAGAAGGTTTCAGGTAACGAGAAAGATTATATTGATAAAGTACTGAGTCAGGTAATAAATACTAAAACAGTTAACGTTAGTACAGAATATGTAGTATATACAAAGATAAGATGCCAGTCTTTGATGCAGATAATGATGATTTTACATTGACTTTGTATAATCTGAATTATGGCACTAATTATGCAACACAGGTGAATGAAAATGTCATAGAAAATGTCATAGAAAATGTCATAGAAATTTCGGAAGAAAAAATGAAGCAGTTAATGCCAGAGTATTCTAAGAAGAAGCTTACTAAAGCATGTGAGATCCTAAAAATGATTTCCGAAAATCCGAATATTTCTATTGATGAATTAAGAATAGCCTTAGATGTCACAGATAGAACAATTGCTAGATATATATCAGAATTAAAGGATAAAGGTATCATAGAACGAAAAGGTCCAGATAATGGTGGTAAATGGAAAATTAAGTAAGTGAATGACAGTAAATATGGCACTTAATGTGACACCCAAACTTTTACTCAAGAATATTCCGAAGTTAGTCTCAACGAAGTCTCACTAGATTTGAGACTGAGTGAGACTCTATGATATAACAAAATGCGATAAAACCGGGATTTGCAGGTAAATTATAAAGTTGTAGTCTCAAGACAGTCTCATTTTTGAAATTGTTTGTTGAGACTAACATGAGACTGAGGAGGTTCAAAATCATGGACATAAGCAAAAAGGATTGGAAATTATTTCGAGAAAGATTATCAGGCTGGCAGGAAAATTATATGGAAGGTCTTGTTAAAGAGTATGCAAATTTTCTGAATGATGATAAAAAGCCTGCATCAGAGAGGTTCTGGGAACTAGAAAAACGGATAAAAGAAGATAAACGTCATCCGGGAGTTGTCGTGGAACTGAAAAAATCAGAGGTAATATGGGATATTGTTCGTTTTTAGTAGTAAAAGTAGATTATATCTGCCATGGATTTCGTGGAAGTAATATTGAATAATTGCAACTAATTTGCTACTAAAGTTTTTGAAAACGATATGAAAAGAGTAACATAAGATGAAACAGATGCGGTGGAATGCCGCATAAAATCAGCATTTTTGATTTGATGATACTTTCCTTGGGAAGAGTTTGAGTAGTAAACTGTAAATTAGCAAACTCTATTATCCTGAAATTAGTAAACTTCATTATCCCGTCATAGGTAGAGTCCTAAACATATTTTTTGGTATGTTTGGGTCTCTTTTTTTAATGGAGAAAGAGGGTACATATCATCCGTATGGCAGGAACATCAGGGGATTTTGTCAAAGTTCACAAAAATATTATAAATATTTTATTAAATATTCCAGATAGACAACATATATTTTTTCTGATACTATTACATGCAGTTATTAAATAGTTACGAATCAGAAGGATTGTTACTGAAATATTTATTTATCGTCAGGCAAGACCTTATAGTAGTATAGGAATAGGTTTTCTATATACTGTAATGGCCTTTTTTTATTTGTCTGGCAGCGGGGGAACAGGAATATGGTTATCTATAAGATTTTGAATAATAATCTGATACTGTCCAGGGATGGACAGGGACATGAAGTTATTGTAAAGGGCTGCGGAATTGCTTTTCAGAAAAAGAAAGGACAGCAAGTGGAGGAGTCCAGGATCGAGAAGATCTTTACTGCGGAAAATGCCCAGATCAGCAAGGAGATACAGGGTTATCTGACTGCTATTCCGGAAAAATATCTGGATTTTGTGGGAGCTTTTGTAAATGAAGTGAAGGAAAAAGAGGGGATGAAATTAAATGACAGTATTTATTTTTCCCTTAGCGACCATATCATGGGTGCGATCTCCAGACTTGAAAACGGGATCCGCCTTCAGAATATGCTGCTTCTGGATATCAAGCAGCTTTATCATAAGGAATATGAGATCGGCTTGGAATTACTGAAAAAGGTAAATGAGATGTTCAAGGTAGATCTTTCTGCAGATGAAGCAGGATTTTTTGCATTGCATTTTGTGAATGCGGAAGATGGCGGCAAGACGGACAGCTATCAGATTTCCATTATCGTACATCAGATCCTGGACATCGTGGAGAAGTATTATGACAATATGGAATTTCAGGAGGATAATCTGTATTATCAGCGGTTTCTCACGCATCTGAAATATTTTGCCCAGAGATTCCTTCATAAAGAGCTTCACTATGATGAGAATCAGGAGCTTTTCAAGATCATCAAGGAGCAGTACAGAGAAGCTTACGGCTGTGTAAAAATGATCTATCTTATGATGGAAGAGGAATATAAATACGCTATGACTGAGGACGAAATGCTGTATCTGACGATTCATATCCAGAAGATCACAGAAGACCATAAACGTCTGAAAAATCTGTGAAAAGAGATTGTTTTATAAATTAGGTGTTAATGGATTGTTACTGAAATACGTGCCATGTGCGTATCTTTTCAGGCAAGACCTTTAATATAAATTTCAATATTTATTATTAAAGGAGGTCCCCAAATGAAAAAGGACTATGCAAAAACTGCAGACACACTGATTGCAGCACTGGGCGGAAAAGATAATATCACCCGTCTGTTCCACTGCATGACAAGGCTTCGTTTCTATGTGAAAGACAGATCGAAGATCAACGAGAAAGAGATCTTAAAGCTTTCTGAGATCTCCGGCGTTAACTGGCATGAAGATCAGTTCCAGGTTATCGCAGGAAACGAAGTAAACGCTGTTTACAAGGCATTGGAAGACAAAGGCGTTCCTACCGATGATGCACCGGCAGCGAACTCTGACAGCTCAAAGAGTGTTGTTTCAAAAGTTATCGATGCCATCACCGGATGTATGACCCCGATGATCCCTGCCCTGACTGCAGCCGGTATGATTAAAGTTGTACTTACCCTGCTGACAACTTTTCATCTGGTATCAGAAACAAGCAGTACCTACCAGGTGATCAGTTTTATCGGAGATGTTACTTTCTACTTCATGCCGTTCCTGATCGCAGCAAATGCTGCCAAGGTTTTCCGCGTGAACCAGTCACTGGCGCTGTTTATTGCCGGTGTTTACTTAAGCCCTACCTTTGTAACTATGGTAGCTGGTGATGCGGCCATCACACTGTTTGGTCTGCCGATCACAAAAGCAACTTATTCTTATTCCGTTATTCCGGTTATCCTGATGGTATGGATCACACATTATATTGAGATTCTGGTTGATAAGATCACACCGAAAATGGTAAAACTGATCCTGAACCCGACACTGGTAATTCTGATCAGTGCACCGATCGCCCTGATCGTAGTTGGACCGATCGGAACAATTATTGGTAACGGACTTGCGGTAGCCATCAACTTCCTGTCCGTAAAACTTGGTTTCATTATTGTAGGTATCCTTGCAGCAACCTTCCCGTTCATCGTTATGACAGGTATGCACCATGCGCTGACACCGATCGGACTGAATGCCATTGCAACCGGTGGTAGCGATACACTGATCTTTGTATCTCAGGTATGCTCTAACCTTGCACAGTCCGGAGCTTCTCTTGCAGTAGCTGTAAGATCCAAGGACAGCAACATGAAACAGCTGGCAAGTGCAGCCGGTGTTTCCGCTCTTATGGGTATCACAGAGCCTGCTCTGTATGGTGTTACACTGAAACTGAAAAGACCGGTTGTAGCAGCTTCCATCGCAGCCGGAATCGGTGGTATCGTAGGAGGACTTCTTCAGGTTTCTCTTTACATTGCACAGAATTGTATCATGGCGATCCCGGCGTTTATCGGCGAGAAGGGATTAAGCAATCTGATTTATGGAATCATTATGATCGTGGTATCTTTTGTAGCTGCTTTTGTTCTTACACTTATCTTCGGATTTGAGGATGTAAAGGCTGAGACAGAGGATGAAGTACAGAACACAGATACAGAAAAACAGCCGGCACAGCAGAACGCTCCGCTTGTAGATAAGATCGAGCTTTGTGCACCGGTAGCAGGAACTGTAAAAGCACTTTCCGATGTTCCGGATAAAACTTTTGCTGATAAGGTTTTAGGTGACGGAGCAGCAATCGTTCCATCAGAAGGAAAGGTTTATGCACCGGCAGATGGTACGGTGGCAAATATCATGGAGAGCAAACATGGAATCATGTTTGTGACAGAAAGTGGAGCAGAAATTCTGATCCACATCGGAATTGATACTGTAAATTTAAATGGTAAATATTTTAAATCCCATGTTTCTGAGGGAGATAAGGTAAAAAAAGGAAAGCTTCTTGTGGAATTCGATATGGATGCCATTAAGAAAGAAGGATATGATCTGATCACACCGGTTGTTGTGACCAATATTTCTGATTATATCAAAGCAGTATGCATGGAAAAAGAAGATGCAGCTGTAAATGCAGGAGATAAATTTCTGACTATTGTATAAGAATAACAACGAAATATCAGGCGGAGATAACAGATCCGCCTGATGTTTGTAAAAAGGAGAAAATTAAAAAATGAAAAATTATAACCGTATGCCGGAAAAATTTCTCTGGGGCGGAGCAACTGCTGCAAACCAGTATGAAGGCGGTTGGGATGAGGATGGCAGAGGCCCGTCCATTGCAGATGTCCTGACAGGAGGAAGTGTGGATAAGGAACGTCGTCTTACACCGCCGGCACCGTTACCGGAAGAATTTTATCCCAATCACCAGGCAACTGATTTTTATCATCACTGGAAAGAGGATATTGCTCTTTTTGCAGAGATGGGATTTAAGGTATATCGTTTTTCTATTTCTTGGTCCAGAGTGTTCCCAAACGGGGATGAGGAAACTCCAAATGAGGAAGGCCTTAAGTTCTACGACAATGTGATCGACGAACTGAGAAAATATAACATTGAGCCGCTGATAACGATCTCTCATTATGAGAATCCCCTTCATCTTTCTCTGGAGTATGGCGGATGGAAAAATCGTAAGATGATCGATTTCTATCTTCGATTTGCAAAGGTTTTATTTGAGAGATATAAAGGTAAGGTAAAATATTGGCTGACTTTTAATGAGATCAATATGCTGACGCAGGACTTTGGTGCGGTATTCTGTGCAGGAATGCTGGACCCGAAGGATGTATGTGAGCAGAGCCGTTATCAGGCAATGCATCACCAGCTGGTAGCAAGTGCACTTGCAGTTTCCATGGCTCATGAGATCAATCCGGAGTTTATGCTTGGCTGTATGCTTGCTTATCACAATGGTTATCCATATACCTGCCATCCGGATGATATCTTATATGCACAGCAGTTTGGGCAGATCCACAATTCCATTGCCGGTGATGTTCATGTAAGAGGATATTATCCGGGATTTGCAGCGAGATACTTTGAGGAGCACGGAATCCAGCTGGAGGTTCTTCAGGAGGATAAAGAGATCCTCAAGAAGGGTACGGTGGACTTTTTCACCATCAGCTATTATTCCAGTAGCTGTGTCAGCGTGACAAAGGACGGAGAGAAAACGGCCGGAAATGGAAGTGACAATCTGAAAAATCCATATCTGAAAGCTTCCGACTGGGGCTGGCAGATCGATGCAACTGGTCTTCGTTATGTTCTGAACCAGATCTATGACCGCTATCAGATTCCGATCATGATCGTGGAAAATGGTCTTGGGGCGGTGGATCAGCTGACAGAGGATGGAAAGATTCACGATGATTACCGTATTGAATATATGCGCCGCCATATAGAGCAGATGAAGGAAGCAATCCATGACGGAGTAGATCTGATCGGCTACACCTGCTGGGGCTGTACAGATCTTGTCAGTGCCTCCACCGGAGAATTCAAGAAGCGTTATGGTCTTATCTATGTAAATAAAAATGATGACGGAACCGGAGACTTTTCCAGAATCCGCAAAGATTCTTTTTACTGGTACAAAAAAGTGATTGAATCCTGCGGGGAAGAGCTTTAACTGAATCAACTGCGAAGCAGTTATCTGGTGTAGAATTATGTAGCGAATGCGGTTGCTTTTATCCGGTTGACGACAAAATCCTGGAGTATGACAATGTACTCTGGGATTTTTTTGAAAGGTTGCTGATGCACCACCACGTCTACAACTAACAACAGCAGCACCGAGTTTTCCCTCAAACTTACCACTTCCTGCAAAAAATGCTCGGTCAAGAAATGATGTAATCTGTCCACTTGCCCCCGCATAATAGACTGGAGAGCCTAATACGATTCCGTCTATTGCAAGAGCATTTTTAAAGGGTGCGCCGGAAGAACTTACAGCAAAGGATGGTGTTTATCGGCATATGGCAAAGACACAGCTTCAGGCAGCAGGCTGGAAATTGTAAAAAGCAGTTGACCTCCCCTCTGTTCCGTCATAAGATAAAAAAGATAGTGAGCATGCTATTGCGGAAACAGATAACGGAGGAAAAAAGAAAATGAGTTTTTTAGAAAGAAAAAACACAAAAGATGGTATGGCAGCAGGTCAGAAAGCCAGCGTAGATAATATTTATTCGCTGGATGGCAAAGTGCCGGTTTTAAATGCAATTCCATTTGGCTTGCAGCATATTTTAGCTATGTTTGTAGCCAATATTGCACCGATTCTGATTGTGGCAGGGGCCTGCGGAATGGATGCAAAGAATACGGCAATGATTGTTCAGAGTGCAATGATGATTGCTGGAATCGGAACATTGATTCAGTTATTCCCAATCTGGAGAATCGGTTCGAGACTTCCGATTGTCATGGGAATTTCCTTTACCTTTGTATCCATTGCCTGTGTCATTGGCGGACAGTATGGCTATGGAGCAATCATGGGAGCGGTTCTTGTTGGAGGTATCGTAGAAGGTATCCTTGGACTTTTGTCCAAATACTGGATGAAACTGGTAACACCGATTGTAGCAGCTACCGTTGTAACAGCAATTGGATTTTCCCTGCTTGAAGTAGGTGCAGATTCCTTTGGTGGTGGCAGCAGCAGTGCAGATTTCGGATCTGCAACCAACTGGATACTTGGAACTGTGACACTGGTATGCTGTATCGTATTTAATATTGTAGCAAAATCCTATTTCAAACAGTTATCCGTACTGTTTGGACTGATTGTAGGTTATATTGTGGCATTGTGTATGGGTGTGGTAGATTTTTCAGCACTTTCCGATACAAGCCTTCTGGCACTGCCGCATCTGATGCCATTTAAAATGGAATTTCATGCAGATGCTATTGTCGCATTTGTTTTGATATTCTTAGTGTCAGCAACCGAGACAATTGGAGATACCTCGGCACTGGCATCATCCGGCTTAAACCGTGATGTCACCCAGAAAGAGACTGCGGGTTCACTTGCCTGTGACGGATTTGTCAGTGCATTATCTTCGGTATTTGGCTGTATGCCGATTACATCCTTCAGCCAGAATGTAGGTCTGGTTGCCATGACCAAGGTTGTAAACCGTTTTGTCATTGCAACGGGGGCCATAATTATGATTCTGGCAGGAATTTTCCCGGTAGTAGGTGCAGTACTTGCCACACTGCCAAGTGCAGTTCTGGGCGGATGTACAATTATGATGTTCGGAACTATTGTAATCAGTGGACTGCAGATGATTGGAAAATGTGGATTTTCCCAGAGAAATATTACCATATCGGCACTGTCCTTAAGTATCGGATTAGGCTTTACCCAGCTGCCGGATTTATTTGCAATCTTCCCAGGCATTATCCGTTCTATCTTTGCAGAAAACTGTGTAGCAGTTGTATTCCTTACTGCCATTATTTTGAATCTTGTATTGCCTAAAAATATGGAAGTAGAACGTCAGGAAAAGTAGCAGAGGAGAGCATATGAATATAGCAGTATATTGCGGTTCATCCGCAGGAAGTAAGGAAGCATATACCATCGGTGCAGTAGCCCTTGGCATGTGGATTGCAGAGAACGGACACACACTGGTATACGGTGGAGCCCGGGGCGGATTGATGGGAACCATAGCCAATTCCGTATTATCCAATGGTGGAAAAGTAATCGGTGTACTGCCACAGGTGGAATCCATCCAAAACCGCAGACACCAGTTTTTGACAGAGTACATAGATACGAAAGATATGGCGGAGCGGAAAGCGAAAATGATAGAATTAGCGGATGCTTACATCGCACTGCCGGGTGGTCCGGGAACCTTAGACGAGTTATCGGATATCATATCCCTGCAGCGTCTTCACATCAATGAGAATCCATGCATTCTTTATGATATTGATGGCTTCTATCAGCCACTGAAAGCATTTTTCGAAGAAATGCAGACCTCAGGCTTTGCAGCAAAAGAAGATTTTAACCGGGTACTGTTTTCAAAGGACTTATCGGAAATTGAGACATTTATTCAGAGTCGTTGAAAGAAGATTATGGAAAGTCAGGGCAGAGGTCAGCAATATAAAATACAGACAGAAAAGAAAACTTATAGAAAAAAACTCATAGTAAATTCCGACTGGGAATCTGCTATGAGTTTTCTTTTATCCTAGCAACTGTTCTACATAATCTTTAATTGCCATATTGTCTTCCGGCATCTGGCAGCCGACGATATACATGCCTTCGTCGTCGGAACTTCGGATAATATGACCTTCCAAAGCAGCCTGATCCGGTAAATCAAAGGAAAGGATATTTAAGAGAATATCAGTCCCTTTGCTATCTGCAAAGAACGGTGCATCGCAAAGGAAAGCAAATCCGTTGGCACTGATATTTTCCATACGTCCCTGGAAGGTTTCTCCGGTGTTCTTAACTGTAATATTACAGAAATTGGAAAGGTCGGCACGAGGATATTTCCGTCGGTTTAAAATATTTGGACTGCCGGTGATTTCTACGACGAAATCAGAGGTTGTTTTATCTACATGGATGGAAGCATTATCCCAGCAGTAAAGCACATTCCCAACAGTAATCTGGATGGAACAGGATTCGTTGTTACGAAAAGAAAGCTTTTCTTCCAGAGAAAGTATAATCTGGTTGGAATACTGTTTCAGAACTTCACCATGGAAAACATGGTCAGGGTTCTCCGTCAGGCGGATGGTTGCTTTCATACCAGGATTGATATCTTCAATACCCATGAAGCCGCCGATTCCAAGCTTGCACATTAACGCCTGGATTTCATTTTCTATGCTGTTAATATTGTTAGCACTTTCATCATATTTACTTACCATACGCTGACTGATATCATCGGAATCATGAATGCAGAGTGTCATGGTATCGACAATTTCAGAAATATACTTCATGTTTTCTACTAACTGTCGGTTTGATGTTTCCACTTCTTTGATTGCATTGTCAATGACCTGTATATGCTCACCCATCTGAGATGAGTCAGCGGTAATTTTATTCACATTTTCACCAGTCAGTGTGACTTTCTCAAGAGTAAGCTGAATAAGTTTTAAGGTCTCTTCAATGGATTTTGTCATCTTGCCGGAGATTTCATCCAAACGCATCAGCGCATCCTGGATCTGTTTGGATGAAGCCTTGGTTTCAGTGCTCAAGGTACGGATTTCTTCAGCAACAACAGCAAATCCTTTTCCTGCTTCTCCGGCTCTTGCAGCTTCAATGGAAGCATTTAATGCCAAAAGGTTTGTCTGACCGGAAATATTATCAATGGTTCCGGTTTCAGATTTTACTTTTTCAAATTCAGAAGTAAATTCCGTAAGAACCTGTTCTACTTCGCTGGAAAGCTTTGACATAGTGCCGGCAGTTGTAACCAGACCCTCTAAGTCGGCAGAACTAATCTGTGCATGATGAATAGATTCATTGGTAAGAGAAACCATTTCCTGAATCATGGAGCCGACGTGTTCTACCTGGGAATTGATGTCAGTTGTCATATCAAGGGAAGAAGTCGTACGGTTCTGTAATTCCTGATTGTTGTTGGTCAGATCGTTCATTCCTTTTAAGACAACGTCGGAACCGTGTTTATTTTCATTAGCCAGTTCCCGGACAACGGTGATACCGTCCATAACGTTATTGCTGGCAGTTTTCACCTTTTCTACGGTATTTACCACACGATGTAAATCATCCTTGATACTGTCTGTCAGTGCACCATCAGCCTCATTTAAATGGCGGATGGACATGATATAACAGATATAACACAGAATCAGGCAGGATATCTGCAGCTGATAATTCTTTACATCAGTAGCAGTGGTGCAGCTTAATACCATATAGCGGTAAATAATACTGATCACTACGCTGATAGTATTTGCAATACCGCACTGCAGCATGAATTTCCGGTCTTTAAAAATAATTAAAAGACTGGTTACCGGCAGAATGTAGGTAAATGCAATTGGGGATGCTGTGGTACATAAAAGATAAGTATAAAAAATACCGTAACCAAGCACCAGTATATAGCGATAGATGTCAGTAGTTTTGCCTTTGATTTTTAGAAATAATTCTCCAATAAAAAATGGAATCCAGCAGAGCAGAACAAAATAGAGATACTGCTTCGATGGATAGAGACCGTTGGACATATCGGCACCATAGTTAGCGGTCAGCAGCAGGGAAAATACAAGCCAGATTCTGCGGGCTTTGATATTGGCCTTGGCTTTAAAAACATTTTCATCATAATTCATAGATATTCTTAATCCTTCTCTTTCGTACAATGATGTAATAAGCTAAACTAATTCTAAGCCATTTTTTTGTGGTTTTCAAGGTATTTTATGGAAAACATAGCTTGCTTTTTTGTGGGGAATGTGTATAATGAAAATCGTTGAAAAACGGGGTGCTCGCACAGGCGGGCTGAGAGTAAGCAGAAGCTTTAACCCAGAACCTGATTTGGATAATGCCAACGTAGGGAGATAACGAAACGCAGGTGCGATTACTTAGTGTGCAGGAATCTTTTTTACAGAGGTCCTGCACTTTTGCTTTTTGCAGGTAGTGAGGAGAAATCACATATGAATATTACAAGAGAACAGCTTCTTCTTTATGCCATTACCGACCGTAGCTGGCTTAAGGGAGAGACCTTATATGAGCAGGTAGAAAAAGCATTGAAGGGCGGAGTTACTTTAGTGCAGCTTCGGGAAAAAGAATTATCTGAGCCGGAATTTGAAGCAGAAGGCAGAAGCCTTTTGGAACTCTGTCACCGTTATAGGGTACCATTGATCATCAATGATAATGTGGAACTGGCAGAAAGGATAGGAGCCGACGGCGTGCATGTGGGACAGTCCGATATGGAGCTGACCCGTGCAAGAGAAATTCTTGGAACAGATAAAATCATCGGAGTGACTGCGAAAACAATAGAACAGGCACAGGCAGCAGAAAAAGCCGGTGCAGATTACTTAGGAAGCGGAGCCGTATTTGGCAGCAGCACCAAGACTGATGCAAAGCCGATGGAACTAACCCTGCTGCAGGAAATCTGTCAGAGCGTCACCATCCCCGTAGTCGCAATTGGCGGCATCAACCACGATAACATCCTGAAATTAAAAGGATGCGAAATTGCAGGCGCAGCAGTTGTAAGTGGAATCTTCGCATGTGAAGACATCGAAGAGGGAACGAAAGAACTGTTGCAAAAAGTAAATATGTTAGTAAAAAATCATGTATAAGATAGGACATAAAAAAGTCTTACTTATATAGAGTGCAGATGATGATAAGATGAGTCTTATTTTGAATGAGGAAACACGCTGTCCTTGGAATACCATTTCTTTGTCTTTCCTGGGACACTTGGATTTCCCCTATTCAACAGGCAACGCCGGCATCATGGATGTGCCGGCGAGGCGGAATGGAGCATGGATGCAACTTTTCGCCGTTTGCCGGAAAAAAGATATACTTACGGGAAATTCTAGTGACCCTGAAAGACAAAGAAGGTATGCAAGGGCAGCGGGATTGCTCATTGGAAATATAGTAAGATATATCATCGCCTGCAATGTAATAACAAACCACAGCGGCAGATTGGGGGCACCACCTTAGGTCGCTATACAAAATTAATGCAAAGGAGACAAATGTATGAACACAGCATTAACAATCGCTGGAAGTGATTCCAGTGGAGGCGCCGGCATCCAGGCAGATATTAAGACAATGACAGCAAACCATGTTTACGCAATGAGTGCGATCACGGCTTTGACTGCCCAGAATACGACCGGCGTAACAGATATTATGGAGGTAACTCCGAAATTTTTGGCAGAGCAGCTGGATAGTATTTTTACGGATATTCATCCGGATGCGATCAAAACCGGAATGGTCTCGTCGAGTGAACTGATCGAGACAATTGCGGAAAAACTGACAGAGTATCATGCAAAAAATATTGTGGTGGATCCTGTCATGGTGGCAACCAGCGGGGCAAGACTGATCAGCGGGGACGCCATCAGCACATTGAAAAGTAAATTATTACCGCTTGCAACGGTGATTACGCCAAATATTCCGGAAG
>OHEV01000989.1_pt1 | contig 12723 bp, 7 predicted proteins | sample 1567331 | NCBI WGS metagenome assembly OHEV01 (sample SAMEA3879561, study PRJEB24766) | human gut metagenome | biome: human-associated habitat; feature: feces | place: USA | collected 1985/1987 | reverse complement strand
CGCAGTACAACGGTTTTCAAGACCGCCGCAATCGACCACTCTGCCACCTCTCCAAGACTTCTTTTTTCAAAAGTACTTTCTGTTGAAAGCGCTGCAAAGGTACGACTTTATTTTAAATAAGCAAATAGTTTACCAGTTTTTTTGCTATAAAATTTTCAAATCGTATTTTTGCATACGAATAATAAACGAAAGAAATAAATCATGATATACCCTCAGAATTTCGAACAGAAAATAGGTTTCGATTCCATCCGTCATTTACTAAAAGAGAAATGTCTCAGCACATTAGGTCAAGAAAGAGTAGATGAAATGAACTTCTCAGAATCCTTTAAGGATATTAATGAATGGCTGGAACAGGTGATGGAATTCATGCGCATCATACAAGAGGAAGACAGTTTTCCCGACCAATATTTTTTTGATGTACGACCATCACTAAAACGTATCCGCGTAGAAGGTATGTATTTGGATGAGCAAGAACTGTTTGATTTACGCCGTTCTTTAGAAACAATTCGTGATATCATCCATTTTCTGACACTGACCTCGAATGACGAAGAACAAGAAAAAGAAAACTCCCCCTACCCTGCCCTACAAAAACTGGCAGGAGATATTATCGTGTTTCCTCAACTCATTACGCGTATAAACAACATCTTAGACAAATTCGGAAAAATCAAAGACAACGCTTCTTCCGAATTATTACGCATCCGCAGAGAGTTGGCCTCGACAGCCGGAAGCATATCACGCAGTTTGAATGCAATTCTACGCAACGCTCAAGCAGAAGGTTATGTTGATAAAGATGTAACTCCTACCATGCGTGACGGAAGACTCGTCATCCCTGTCGCACCGGGATTAAAACGGAAAATCAAGGGAATTGTACACGATGAATCATCCACCGGCAAAACAGTTTTCATAGAACCGGCCGAAGTAGTGGAAGCAAACAATAGAATACGGGAATTGGAAGGAGAAGAACGCCGGGAAATCATCCGTATCCTGACAGATTTCTCTATCATAATCCGCCCACAGGTCCCCGCCATCCTCCAGTCATACGAGTTTTTGGCAGAAATTGATTTCATCCGTGCCAAAGCCCATTTTTCCATTCAGACGAACGCCACCAAACCATCATTGGAAGACAAACAGATTTTGGACTGGACCATGGCCATACACCCACTATTGCAACTCTCGCTGGCCAAGCATAATAAAAAGGTTGTTCCTCTAGATATAGAACTAACTAAAAATCAACGCATTCTAATTATATCCGGACCGAATGCCGGAGGTAAATCCGTTTGTCTGAAGACTGTGGGATTACTACAATATATGTTACAATGTGGTATGCCGGTTCCGATGCATGAACGTAGCCATGCCGGATTATTCGGCAGTATCTTTATAGACATAGGTGACGAACAAAGTATCGAAGACGATCTGAGTACCTACTCCTCACACCTTACCAACATGAAAACAATGATGAAAAGCTGTAACGAACGCAGCCTTATCCTCATTGATGAATTCGGCGGAGGTACAGAACCACAAATTGGAGGAGCCATAGCTGAAGCTGTGTTGAAACGTTTCAATGAAAAGGGCACATTCGGCGTTATCACCACTCATTATCAAAATTTGAAACATTTTGCCGAAGATCACGAAGGAGTGGTTAATGGTGCCATGTTATATGACAGGCATTTAATGCAAGCTTTATTCCAATTACAAATAGGAAATCCGGGAAGTTCATTTGCAGTAGAAATAGCTAGGAAAATAGGTTTACCGGAAGAAGTAATAGCCGACGCATCCGAAATTGTAGGGAGTGAATATATCAATGCTGATAAATATCTACAAGATATCGTACGTGACAAACGTTATTGGGAAACCAAGCGTCAGAACATCCGCAAACGAGAAAAACAGATGGAAGAAACCATCGCCAAATACGAAGAAGAACTACAGGAACTGGAGAAAAGTCGTAAAGAGATTTTACGAAAGGCCAAAGAAGATGCGGAAAAATTGATACAGGAATCAAATGCCCGAATTGAAAATACCATCCGTATCATCAAGGAAGCACAAGCCGACAAAGAACGTACACAATCGGCACGTCAGGAACTGACTGATTTTAAAAATCAGATAGAAGATATCGAGAAAAAGAACAAGGAAGATGAAATCATCCGGAAAATGGAAAAACTCCGTGAAAAACAAGAGCGGAAAAAAAACAAAAAGGATAAAGCCAAAACGGAATCTTCCCAACTGTCAATACCCAAAGAACAGCCTATCACTGTAGGTAGCACTGTAAAGATCAAAGGTCAATCCAGTGTCGGAGAAGTACTAGGAATTAATGGCAAAAATGCAATAGTTATGTTCGGAATGATAAAAACCAATGTAAAACTGGATAAGCTGGAACGTAGCACACCAATACAGCCCACCCAGAAAACAATGGTAAAAAGTACCTTCGTCAGCAGTGAAACACAAGATCGGGTATATGAAAAGAAACTAAATTTCAAACAAGATATTGATGTACGCGGTATGCGTGGCGATGAAGCGATACAGGCAGTAACTTATTTTATCGATGATGCCATACTATTGGGAATAGACCGTGTACGTATCCTTCACGGAACAGGTACAGGCATACTGCGCACCCTGATTCGCAGCTATTTGGGAAGTGTTCCAGGAGTAGCACACTATCAAGACGAACACGTACAATTTGGTGGGGCAGGTATTACTGTAGTAGACTTAAAATAATATTTTAATAGAATAAGAGGCTGTTTTTAATTAATTTTCTCTATATTCGCACTAAAATTAGAGAAAATTAAAAGCAAAGGTGGCAGCGGGAACTTCTCATACAACTATAAGTATTAAGCTTAATGAGCAAGGGTTTCATGATATTTTCAATAAATATTATGTAACTCTATGCTTATTTGCCAATCAATATACAGAAAACCAAGAAACTTCAGCAGATATTGTACAAGATTCATTTGCCAAACTATGGCAAATAAGAGAAGATTTTTTTTATCTGCATCAGGTAAAAGCATTTTTATATACAGCTGTACGCAATAAAGCACTCAACGAACTGGAGCATTCAAAAGTAGTATATGAATACGCTCAAAATGTCATCGAAAAGAAAAAGGATTCCTTTTTTCACGATGCAATCGTTGAAGAGGAAACTTATCGTATCGTTTCTGAAGCCATAAATAAATTACCTGACCAAATGAAAGCCATTATGCAACTATCTCTGGAAGGGAAAAAAAACGCAGAAATAGCAGACAGACTAAACATATCTACAGAAACAGTCCATACATTAAAGAAAATAGCCTACAAGAAACTCAGAGAGAATTTGAAAGACTACTATTACTTCCTCTTGTTCTTTATATAAAAAGACATTAATTTGTTTTTTTTTAAAAAAAGTCGTTTTATTATTCACCCAAATTTCAAACAGACCTGTTTTATTATAAAAGAGATAAAAAACAGGTCAAAATATGATAAAACAAGATTTCTATATAGCCAACCTCATAGCAAGGTATCTGTCGGAAGAAATAACCCCGGAAGAAACAATAAAACTAACTGCTTGGAGAGAAGAATCTACAGCGCACGAGATTTTATTCAAGAAAATTTGTGATGAAGAAAACCAAAAGCAACATTTCCGGAAAAATACGGCATTCAATCCTTCATCCGGATGGAAAGAAGTGGAAAAGCGAATCAAAAGAAATAATAACAGAAGCAGATATATCAAAATAGTAAGTTATGCCGCAATCATTCTGTTACCTGTCCTTTTTGTAAGTATTTCCATGAAATTCACCTCGCCCGTTTCTCTTTCGGACAAACAGTTCATCGCACAATCCATTCTACCTGGGGAATCCCAAGCTATTCTGACATTGGAGGACGGCCAGACAATCCATATAAATAAAGAAACAGAGAGTCTGCTTGAGAAAATAGACGGAGCCCGAGTCCACATGGACTCTACAATGCTGAATTACCAAGTAACATCAAAAACAGCCCCAAAAAACAAGCCTGTATATAATAAAGTGGAAACTCCACGAGGTGGAGAATATGCTCTATTGTTAAGTGATGGAACAAAAGTGCATCTGAACGCAATGACCAGTCTCCGCTTTCCTGTGACATTTGATAACGGTCCACGCAAAGTGGAACTGGAAGGCGAGGCCTATTTTGAAGTCTGCAAAACAGGGCAACCATTTATAGTATGCACTCAAGGCATGCAAGTAGAAGTGTTGGGAACCACATTCAACATCTCTGCTTATCCACAGGAAGAGTATCAGACAACTTTGGTAAACGGTTCTGTCAAAGTAAATACAGAAACTGGAGAAAGCTGTATTTTAAAGCCTTCCCAGCAAGCTACCATCAGCCTCGGAAACAGCAGCATACAGATACGCATGGTAGATGCCGGATTTTATACTTCATGGATAAAAGGAAAAATTCATTTCAAAGACCAGCGATTGGAAGATATCATGAAAATACTATCACGCTGGTATGACATGGAAGTAATTTTTGCCAATGAGAAAATAAAAGACCTACGCTTTGGATGCAATGTAGATCGGTATTCGGAAATCACTCCATTTGTACGTTTGTTGGAAGAGACTCAAAAAGTACACGTAAAAGTCAATAACAAAACAATCACATTCTATAACTAATAAAAATGATGTATTATGGACAAAAAACACAACTACACCAATCACGGTAAAAGTAGTAAACGTTTGTGGATTACGTTCCTATTTTTCTGTATCATTACCACAGGTTTTATGCAGGCTGCCAACAAAGTGTTTGCACAAGCCACTGTCACAGCCTCATTCAAGAATGCCACGTTGAGTGAAATTCTTTGGGAAATCCAAAGACAAACCGACTTTACTTTTGTATACAGCACCAATGATGTAAAACAAATAAAAGTCCAAAACCTAAATGTAAATAACGAAAAAATAGCCAATGTGCTTGATAAATGTCTTATGAATAGCGGTTTGACCTATTCAGTTCACAACGGCGTTATTGCTATCAAGCAAATTGAAGAAAAAGAGTCTGCTGTTCCTCAACAGAAAACAACATTAACCGGTACAGTACTGGATGAGACGGGAGAACCTATTATTGGAGCGAATATCTTAGTCAAAGGTACTACGAATGGAACTACTACAGATTTGGACGGGCACTTCTCATTAGATGTAGACCGTATACCTGCCACTTTGATTATCTCCTATATAGGTTATGGCAAGCAGGAAATTAAAGCCACTGCCGGAAAGATACTGAAAGTAGTCATGGCTCCTGATAATAATGTTATGGAAGAAGTGGTTGTTACCGGTTATGGTACTTTCAAGAAATCGGCATACGCAGGTTCTGCTTCTACTGTGAAGGCTGATAAAATGAAAGATATTCCGGCTGTTTCATTCAAAGATTTACTACAAGGTAATGCACCCGGGGTACAATTCAGTTCATCGTCAGGTCAACCAGGAGCTTCTTCCTCTTTGAATATTCGCGGTATGGGATCTTTTAATGCCAGTAATTCTCCATTATACGTAATTGACGGAATTCCTATGCGTTCAGGTTCTATCAATACGATGAGTTCAGATGCAGGTCTTGACATTATGTCAACTATCAATAGCTCTGATATTGAAAACATAACAATCATTAAAGATGCCGCTGCCGCCTCTCTCTACGGTTCACGTGCTGCCAATGGTGTAGTACTTATTACTACTAAAAAAGGTAAAAGTGGAAAGCCACAAATTTCATTCAAAGCAGATTGGGGTAGTTCTGATTTCGCAATGGATTATCGTCCTGTTATGGGGGGAGAAGAACGCCGCGAATATATTTATAACGGTCTAGTAGCCGGTGCGTTAAGAGACGGAAATAGTCACGACGAAGCCATAGCATATGCTAATGAAAATATTGACGATTATGCTCCTGTTCCTTGGTGTGGATATGTCGATTGGGATGATATCATGTTCAAAAAAGGAAATCACCAGACTTATGAAGCCTCCATTTCTGGTGGAACAGACAAATTCAAATATTATTCATCTATCTCTTACCTAAAACAAGAAGGTATTGCTATCAACTCCGGTTTAGAACGTATCAGCGGACGTTTAAATGTAGATTATCAAGCAACTGATAAATTAAAATTAGGGGCAAATATGTTATTTGCTACCGTTAATCAAGATGTATATGGTGAAGGTACCTCCTACACTTCTCCTTTCTATTCATCACGTAACGCTGTTGTCCCCTCAGACACACCATACAATGAAGATGGAAGCTGGAACCGCGATTTTATCCGCAACGGTGATCGTAATCCACTATTATCTGCAACTTACGACTATCAACGTGAATATGTTAATCGTGCTTTCAACACTATTTATGGCGAATATGAATTTATTAAAAACTTAAAATTCAAATCAACATTCAGCTATGACTACACCAACACTAAAGGCAAGGATTGGAGTGATCCCCGCACTTCCAATGGTGAGGATGTAAATGGCGGCATGAGCAAAAAATTCTACGAATACAAGAAAATGGTATGGGCAAACCAACTGAGTTATAAGTTTAATATAGCCAACGATCACCATTTTGACGCATTGGTAGGTTATGAAATTGATGACCAATATCGTGACTATCTGTCAGGGTATGCAACTAATTTCGCTACAGCAGACAAAGATGAAATAAGCAATGGTATGAAAACCGAATCCGTTGGTGGCAGCTCTACCAGAACCCGCATGGTATCTTATCTGACACGTGTAAACTATGACTATAAAAATAAATATTATCTAGGTGGTAGTTTCCGTACTGACGGTAGTTCCCGTTTGCATAAAGACAGCCGTTGGGGTAGTTTCTGGTCAGTATCTGCCGCATGGCGTATGATTGAAGAGGAATTCATGAATCCGGCCAAAGGTTGGCTGACCGATTTGAAAATACGCGCATCTTATGGTGTCAATGGCACACTTCCATCTGACTATTTCGGATATATGGGTTTGAGTAGTTTAACCAATGGTTATTTGGAACAACCGGGTATTATCCAATCACAAATCAAAAATACAGATTTAAAATGGGAAACCAATTACAACCTTAACTTAGGTCTGGATTTCAGTTTGTTCAATCGTATAAACGCAACTTTGGAATACTACACTCGTACTACTAAAAATTTGTTGATGGATCGTCCTATCTCTATGACAACAGGTTTCGGCAGCTATCTTATGAATATTGGTGAAGTAAAAAATAAGGGAGTGGAATTGGAAATCAGTTCGACCAATATAAAGACTAAAGATTTCTCTTGGAATACCACTTTCAACATCTCGCACAACAAAAATGAAATTGTGACATTGGATGGCATGCAAACAGAAATTATCAGTGGTACCCAAATACGGAAAGTAGGAAAATCATACCGTACATTTTATATGATAGAGTTCGCAGGGATCAATCCCGAAACAGGCGCTCCCCAATTCTATACCAATGATTTGGACGAAAACGGCAACTATATCGGCACGGCAGCCGTTATCGACAAGGATCTTGCATCAGAACGCCTCGCAGAGGACATCGATGCCGATGCACTCGTCATCCTGACCGCTGTTGAACAGGTTTGCATCAATTTCGGCAAACCCGAACAAAAATCCCTCGCAACCATGACCGTTGAAGAGGCTCGCCGCTATATGGCGGAAGGGCATTTCGCACCCGGCTCCATGCTGCCCAAGGTTGAAGCTGCCGTCAAGTTCGTTGAAAGCAAGCCCGGCAGGAAGGCCATCATCACTTCCCTCGACAAGGCGGTTGAAGCTCTTGAGGGCAAGGCAGGCACTACCGTTTGCTGATGCTTGATAAAATATAAAACATTTCGATAACAGTCCGTAATCAAAATGTTTTCTGCTGTTTATCGCAGCATAATCCGCAAACATGCCCCTGAAAGATCGATCCTTTCGGGGGCATGTTTGCTTGTTTTAACTTCTGCTCACGGTCAATTTCCGTCGGTTTATTATCGGTTGGTTTTAAACATCGTTTCTGTTTTTCCCCCCCCGCATACATGCTTTCGTTCAAAAAAGATGCGCTTCCGAAATAATTTTTTCCGCAACCGTGATATCGGCGGGACAAAGCTCGAAGTCTGCAAGTTCCGACGGGTAAACAAAACGAATTTCTTTATGTTCAATGCAGCGCGGGTCGCTGCCGATGATCGCTGTTCGGAACACTGTGAGCTGAATTTCAATATCCGGATATGAATGCAAAACGCGCATAAATTCGCCCTTTACGCAAAGATCGACGTCCAATTCTTCGCGGCATTCACGCAGCACGGCCTGTTCCGGAGTTTCCCCGGGTTCGATTTTTCCGCCCGGAAATTCCCATTTCAGCGCACGGGTTTTGTTTTCCGCACGCCGACAGATGAGAATTTTACCATCCTTTTCAATGATTGCAGCAACAACTTCAATCCGCTTTGATTCGTTGCTGTCGCTTTTTGAAGTTGAAACGGGTTCGTGCCTTGCACCCTTGCGGCGCAAATTCAGCCGCAGCGTTTTAAGATGCGCCTTCTGTTCCGCCGTTATGCGAAAACTCTCAACCGCCTTCTGAATCGTTTTGTTGTGCACCCACGGGGAAAGCCTGTGTTCTTCAACAAAGGGAACGGTCGAATCGTATTGCTTTGCAAGCGCAGTTGCAAAATACCATGCCTGCATCATATTCACATAGTATTCTTCCGAACATACGGAGGCGGCAAGGGCATTGATTTCGGAAGCGAACTCTTTTTCAAGGTAAAAACACATCAGCATCCGCAGCCCGAAACGCACCGTGTAAGGATGTGCCGATTGCAGCCATTTTTTGATTATCGGCAAAAGCTCCCCGGTATGCTTTGCAAAAACGCGCGGAGTCATGCTGTCGCAAACAGCCCAGTTTGTTACGTACGGAAGGAACGCTTCAATCGTTTTTACGGCGGAATCAAAATCCCCTATGCTCTCCGCAATGTATGCATGAACAAGGTTCTGTTCGTGATATTCATGCGGCAGTGCGGAAAGAAATTCGTTAATTCCCGCATTTTTTCCGAACCGTTTTGCAATGCGGCGGAGCTGCGGCGTGCGCACGCCGATAATGCTTTCCCGCGGAACGTTCGGAATCAGCTTTGCCGTAAAATCCGCATATTCTTCATCGCGCGCGGCAAATATCGCATTCAGCATTTCTTTTTCAACTTCAACGGACATTTCAGGCTCCTTTGTTATTCATCGTTTCATCAATTTTTTATAAACATTGATGTTCTCATCAATATGTTTTGTTTAAAAGAATTCGACGCACCCGAACCGAGTGCGCCGAACACAGTTTCAAAGCCGTGAATCTCAGCTGCCGATTAATTCAGCTGCCGAACTCAGCCGTTAAGTATTGCGCGGCGGAGAATTGCAAGCGCGTCAACCGTGTCAACAACACCGTTGCCGTCCATATCCGCACGCTCTGCCTGTTCGGGTGTGAGTGCGGCAATACCCATTGCCCCGCGCAGTGCAAGCAGTGCATCCGCAGTTTCGACAACGCCGTTGCCGTCAACATCGCCTGCCGTACCGGGCTGGGAATTGTAATCGGTGATTTCAACATCGACTGCACCGAGTTCACCGTAACGATAAACCGTGAACACATAGCTCTTGCCTGCTTCAAAAACATAGTCGTCATTTCTGCCGTGCGCCGTGCCTATATCGCTGACAAGCCCGATCTGAGGGCCGTCATCATGCCAATAACGCGGGTTTGCAATGCACCAGTCGTATGTGCCTGCGGGAATGCTTACGGTGACGCTTTCGCCGTTGAAAACGATATCCGTTTCGGTCATGAAGTTGCCGTCCGCATTCTCGGGGAGCTTATACTCAAAGCGTGAATAAAGCTCTTCCGCGCCTTCTGCGCCGTAAGCCAGGACATCACCCGTTTCGGGAATGCCGACGCCGTATTCCACAGCATCGGCATCAAGCAGCATCTGGAAGCCGGAACCGTCAAGATACACTTCGTCAATAACGCGGAGCGTTACGGAAGCTTTGGTGATATCGAAATAATTTGCAGTCACAATGATGTTTGCGTTGACTGCCGCACCGTTGTAATCCCAACCCGTGAAGGCATAGCCCTCGTGTGCGGGAACGGTGGGGAAGTCAGCCGCAGTGAGTACGCTGCCCTTGTCAACGGTTGCCGTCAAAATCGTTTCATCCGACAATCCGTCAACAAAAGTTACGGTGCATTCATCGCCGATAACGGAACCGACGGGAAGGTTATTTGCAATATAAAGACCGCAAACGAGCACCGCCGAACCGTTTATCATGCCGAGGTCCGTTGCCGCGCCGGTTGCCGTGTCAATAACGGCAAGGCCGCCGTTATCGTAATCGGAGAACCTTGCCCAGAAGAGCTGGTTCGTGTTGTGATCATATGCCATGGACTGGAAGCGTTTGTGACCGAAACCCGTGCTGCCGATAAGCGTGCCGACACCTGTTTGCAGGTCGATGCTGTACAGTTTGCTTGCATTTGAGTAGCTTTCGGTAAGAACATATGCCGTGCCGTCGGTTGAAATCGCAAGCGTCATGGGTGTTTCACTGTCGCAAACAATTTGTGCAATTTCCGTGACCGCACCGGTTGAAATATCAACGGTGTAAAGGAATTTGCCGGAAGCGGCACCCGTGCCGATTGCGTACATTTTCTGTGCGCTGTGGTCATATGCCATATCGCGAATCGTAACATCGCCGGTGTTCATCGCAGGGTAGGTAACTTCACCCGTTTCGGTGTTAAGGATGAAATAATCCTTTGTCATATAGCCGTAAACATAGCCGCCCGCAAACTCGGCAGCGGTGACATTTGCAGTCATTGTATAGGGCAGCTCGGAAGCGGCGGCGGGATCCGCATCGATGAAGCTGTACCATTTTGAGGAGAAGAAGCCGTTCAGCGTTACAGCCGCAGGACCCTGTTCAACGGTGACCGCACACTCGGCGGTGATTCCGCCGTCAACGGTGGTTGCGGTTATAACGGTCTGTCCGACGGAAACGCCGGTCACGAGTCCGTTTGCATCAACGACCGCAATGCTTTCATCCGCGGAAGCAAAGGTAACTTCCTTGTTGTATGCATTCTCGGGAAGAACCGTCCAGTTGAGCTGCGCGCGGCGCTGAGTCTGCACCGTCAGGCTCGGAGTCAGTTCAAGGCTTTCGGGCGCAGCAGGAGCGCCGACATAAACATTGTCAAGGTAGGCGGTGTCGTCATGGCTGTTGGAACTGCTGTCCTTCTGATAGCTCCAGCTGAGAACATGCTCGCCGGCGGTGAGTGCATAGCTTACATTCGTCCAGTCAATTTCGCCGGAGAAGAAAGTCCAGGGGCTTGAAGCAACGGGGTTGCCATCGACAGCGAAAACGAGTTTGTCGTAGCGTGCTTCGCTGCTGACTTTGTAGTCAAAGGAAACGATATCGCCCTCTTCCGCCGTGACTGTTGCCGTGACGGTGGATTCGGAACTGCTGACTTGGAAGTTGGTGCTTTTTGCCCAACCGTTCGCACCGTCAACAGTCCAAGGATACTCGCCCTCCGTAACGAACTGAATGTTTCCGTCGGGAACGTTCAGTGCTGCATCCAATGCTGCATCGCGAACGCTCAGTGCAAGCGCAGGTGTGCAGGCAAGTGCCAGCAGCATGATAACCGCCGTCATTGCCGCAATAAATCTTTTCATATGGTTCTCCTTTCGTGCCGAGGAAAGTCTTTGCGGAATCACATCGTGTTTTGATGTATTCCGCAAGTGATATTATACATATATCATGAAGGATTTTCAAGTTTTCTTTAAATGTTTTTTATCGGTTTAATCCGCTGTTCGGCCGTGCATTCGAGTGTTTTGCCCGAATTTATCGGTATGATGCAATTTTTTCTTGTTCGGGTATTGAATATTTTCTTCAAAAATGTTACCATATTGCTTGAAAACAGAGGCATCCCCGCCGCCTTTGCCCGTTGACGGGAACGGGCGGCGCAAAGTTGCTCTCAGGTGAACGGTGATTAAACCGCGCTTTGTGCAAAATGTTCCGAATGTTTTGCGCAAAGCCCTTAAACCGGCGTTTACCCAATCAAAAAACGGAGGATAAATTGTTTCTATGGAAAGAAAGAATGCTTGGAAAACCTATTCCGAAGAAGATATTTCAAAGCTCAACGCAATTTCTGTCGAATACGTCAAGTTCCTTGACAACGGCAAAACCGAGCGCGAATGCGTTGCACAGACTGTTGAAATGGCAAAAGCAAAGGGTTATCGCAACCTTAACACCGTCATTGCAAACGGCGAAAAGCTCAACCCCGGCGACTGCGTCTATTCCGACTTCATGGGCAAAGCGCTCATGCTTTTCAAAATCGGCAAACAGCCCATTTTCAAGGGTCTGAACATCGTCGGCGCTCATATTGACTCCCCCCGCATTGACCTTAAGCAGAATCCCCTCTATGAGGACACCGATTTTGCATATCTCGACACGCATTACTACGGCGGTATCAAAAAGTATCAGTGGGTTGCAATGCCCCTTGCAATGCACGGCGTTGTTGCAAAGAAGGACGGCACGCTTGTTAACATCGTTATCGGTGAAGATCCCTCCGATCCCGTCATCGGCATTTCCGACCTGCTTCCTCACCTCAGCCGCGATCAGATGAGCAAAAAGGGTTCCGTTGTTATCGAAGGCGAAGAGCTGAACATCATCATCGGCAGCAAACCCCTCAACGATGAAGAAAAAGAGCCCGTCAAAGCTGCTGTTCTTGCTCTGCTCAAAGAAAAATACGATATTGAAGAAGAGGACTTCCTCTCCGCCGAACTGGAAGTTG
>OHEV01000974.1_pt1 | contig 12909 bp, 19 predicted proteins | sample 1567331 | NCBI WGS metagenome assembly OHEV01 (sample SAMEA3879561, study PRJEB24766) | human gut metagenome | biome: human-associated habitat; feature: feces | place: USA | collected 1985/1987 | reverse complement strand
GGCGCGCGCGGCGAGCATCGTCGTGCGCTGGTTCATCTTCATGCCGAACGAGTGCTGCATGAGATCCTGCGACACGCTGGACGCTGCGGCCAAGAGCTGCGAGTCCGCGGTCGACATCGTTGCGGCCAGAATGCCCGAGAGGATGATGCCCGCCATGACGGTGGCGAGGGCCAGCCCGCCCATGCCGTGCTCCGCCACGATACCCGCCACAATGGTGGCAAAGGCGGCGGTGGGGCCCGCGATCTGCACCCGGCTGCCGCCGAAGAAGGAAATCAGGAAGCCCGCGATAATGGCGGTGTAGATGCCCTGCTCCGGGCCGACGCCGCTGGCCAGCGCCAGCGCGATGGAAAGGGGCAGCGCGATGATGGCCACGATGACGCCCGATACCGCGTCCTTGGCGAACTGCTTGCCGGAATAGGACTTCAAGCAGTCAAACAGCGCGGGGGCGAATACTCTCTTGTGCATAAGGTACCTCTCTCGTCCTTTTTTGCCGCGACGCGGCCTTACCATCATAGCGCTTTACCACCGCCGCCGCAACCCGAAAAACGGCGAAAAAGCCAATTTTTAGGCGATTTCTTTGTGGGAATGTTACAAAGAGCGCTCGCCGGCACAGCCGGTGAGCGCTCTTTTCGGTCAAACAGTGGATAAACGCCGGGAAAACAGGCCATATACCGGGCGTCCGCCGGATAGTTCCGGAGCAGCGCCTTGTAGAAATCCACCGCCAGATGGAGCTTATCCACGCTGATATTCTCGTTTTCCCCATGCACCGATGCGTATTGCTGCTTGTCGATGTCGATGGGGGCGAACCGGATCACCGTGTCGGAGAGATCGGTGAACTGCCGTGCGTCCGCCGCGTTGAGCTTGGGGATCAGCTTGATGAGCAGCCACTCGAACATCCCAAGGTGGGAGAACACAAAGCCCATGGGGAACTTCATGTGGGGTGCCATGGCCTCGAACATCCCACGCACCTCCGGGTGGAGCCGCCGGATGTACGGTTTCTTCTCGTCCGCCTCCGCGATAAAGGCCGCCATACGCATGACGGGGGTCTTGTGTCCCCCCCTCCAGTCCCGTGTGACCCGGCAGGCTTTTGGCGATGAGCCGCGCCGTGCATCTCCCCTTTTCGTGGACGGCCATCATGGCGCCGGGCAGCACGTTCAGCACCGCGAAGGGGAAGGACACGAACAGGGCGAACACGCAGGCCAGCACCAGCCGGTTCCCCGGCAGCATATCGATGAAGCAGATCACGATCTCCGCGGCGGAAAATACGGTGCAGCCCAGAATGATGGGCAGCTTCTTACCTCGCTTCTTGGCGAATTTGTTTACCAGCGGGTACATCAGCAGCGACCCGGCGATGGAGATGGCCAAGATCAGCACGGAGTACGTCTCCGCAAGACCCATCAGCGAGGTCACATAGTACATGATGCACGCCTGAAAGAACGCCATGCCCGCGCCCTTGAACGCGCTGACGATCAGCGGGCTGACATAGCCGAGGGCGCTGCCGGTCACAAAGAAGAACGAGCTGATGGTGTAGGCGTTCACCCGCACCGGCCGTCCTTATGCCGGCTCTTGTCGGAGCCGGCGGCGATCAGCGGGTCTGTCACCGCGTCGATGATGTGTCCCACTGCCTTGATCATGCCGATGATGGTCAGCACGCCCAGCACCAGCCGTCCCTGCGGGATGAGGTCGGGGATACCCGACGCCTTGGAGGGCTGGTAGAAATAGATGAGATAGTTATTCAGCATGGTCGTAAAAAGGCCCACCGCAAATTGCGGAAGGCGCAGTCTTACGATGAGGGAGGTGTCGACTTTTCTCATTTCTCCCCCTGCTTGCTGTCCTTGATGTAGCGCAGCGCGCAGATGTCGTCGCCCTTGGCGATGGCCTTGGGCAGCTCCAGCCGTGCGTCGAAGCACTTGCCGATGCCGTGGTCGCCGCACATGGCGATGTCGCAGAGCCGGGCGATCTCCTCATCGGTGCAGCCGGCCTTCTGCCACGCCTTGACCAGCGGGCAGTAGTGGAAATCCAGATACAGGGTGTCGTCGGTGTTCTCCACCAGATCCATCTCAAAGACCCAGCGGGCCGCCTTGGTGAACAGCGTCTTGCGCAGACCCTTCAGGCTCTTGGTACCGCCCTTTTTCACAAGGTCGTTACCCTGCGAGATGCCGCAGCGGGAGATGGCTGCCGAGGCAAAATCCCTGGGGTCGAGGCCGCGCTTCTCCGCCTCGTCCACCAGCAGATACAGCCAGAAGGCACGGTGCTCCAGCAGCTCGCGAATCTTGACCACGAAGGCGTTTTTGATCTTGGGCTCATTGATGATTCTTGACATGATTTTCTTTCCTCTCGTTGTTTCTGTCGTTCTTTTCGGAAAGCGGCATACCATTTGTTTTGCCGCTTTTACACACGAGGACGATTATACCATACTTCCGCGGTTTTGTATCTACCTATTTTGACAGGTGTTTTATGGAAGGTACGCCGCTGTGCGGACTGCCTCGCACGAAAAAAACACCGCCAAGGGCGGTGTTTTTTCGTGAAGGAATAAGCGCAGATGAAATTGATGCGCCTTGTTGCTGTCAGGTGGGGCTGCGCATGGGGAAAGGATCTTACCGCTGCACGCGGCCGGAGCCGTCGCCACCGCAGAGCTTTTCCACCTCCGCCACGGTGACACGGTTGAAGTCGCCCGCAACGGAGTGCTTCAGCGCCGAGGCCGCCACGGCAAACTCAATGGCGTCCCGGCTGCTCTTGCCGCTGAGAAAGGCGTAGATCAGGCCGCCGCCGAAGCTGTCGCCGTCGCCTACACGATCCACGATGTGCAGGTGGTACTCCTTGGAGAAGAAGTAGTCCTCCCTGTCGTAGAGCATACCCGCCCAGTCGTTGTCGCTGGCGGAAACGGAGGTGCGCAGCGTAATGGCGACCTTTTCAAATCCGAACCGATCCGCCAGCTGCTTGGCAACGGACTTATAGCCCTCCTTGTTCAGCTTGCCGCCGTAGATATCCGTGTTCTCCGCCTCGATGCCGAACACGTCCTTGGCGTCCTCTCCGTTGGAGATGCACACATCCACGTAGCGGCACAGCTCTGTCATGGCGGTGCGCGCCTGCTCGCGAGTCCACAGCTTGCCGCGGTAGTTCAGGTCGCAGGAGATCTTAACACCCCGCTTTTTGGCGGCGATGCAGGCCTCCTTGCAGATCTCCACCAGATTCGGTCCCAGAGCCGGGGGTGATGCCGGTAAAGTGGAACCAGTCTGCGCCCTCGAAAATGGTGTCCCAGTCGAAATCCGTGGGCTGTGCCTCCTGAATGGCGGAGTGGGCGCGGTCATAGATGCACACGCTGCCGCGCTGGGAGGCACCCTTTTCCAGATAGTAAATGCCGACGCGGTCGCCGCCGCGCACGATGGAGCCGGTATCCACACCTAAGCCCCGCAGGGCGTTGACCGCACCCTGTCCGATGGCGTGAGCCGGCAGCTTGGTCACGAACGCCGCATCCATGCCGTAGTTGGCAAGAGACACGGCCACATTGGCCTCGCCGCCGCCGAAGGTCGCCTGCAGCTGATCGTTCTGGAAAAAGCGGTAGTACCCGTTGGGGGCCAGCCGCAGCATGATCTCACCAAATGTAACGATACGCTTGCTCATAGTCAGATCCTCCTCACTTCCGCAGCAGATGAATGGCAAATCCGCCAAAATCACCGTCGATGTAGATGGCTGTCGTGTTGCCCTTGGCATCCGTTTTACGAGTCTCGGGCAGACACCGGATACCGGATAGGCTCAGGTGATACACCGCTCTGTCCACGTTGCAGGTGGCAATGGCGATGTGACCCTTTTCGCCGCGCCCCGGCGTCTTGGCGCATTCCACGGCGTGGAGCGCCTGCACCGAGGAGTTCCCCTCCCGGTAGGTGAAGCCGAATATGGCGCACAGCGTCTGTGCCAGCTGTGCCGCCTCCTCCTCGTTCTGGCAGTTGATGCCAATGTGGTCCAGCGAGAAGTCCAGCATCGTGTGGACGGCCTGACGGCTCAAGCGGGTGACCTCGTCCCAGTCCTCCCGCTGCAAAAGCTCGCCCTTGACCATCCAGGTGCCGCCGCAGGCGACGATCTGGTCGAAACTGAGATAGTCCGTCAGATTCTTGGCGTTCACGCCGCCGGTGGGCATCCATTTCAGCGTTTTGTAGGGGCCTGCCAGCGCCTTGAGCTTGGCAACGCCGCCGTTCTGCTCCGCCGGGAAGAATTTCACCACATCCAGACCCAGTGCCATGGCCTGCTCCATCTCGCCGGGCGTGGCCGTGCCGGGGATCATCAGCGCACCCTTGGACAGCCCGTAGGTCACGGTGTCCGGGTTGAAGCCGGGGCTGACGATAAACTGCGCGCCTGCCGCCAGTGCGCGATCCACCTGCTCGCGGGTCAAAACCGTTCCGGCGCCCACCAGCATTTCCGGCACCTCACGGCTGATCGTGCGGATAGCCTCCTCACCGGCGGCGGTGCGGAACGTGACCTCTGCCACCGGCAGACCGCCGGCCACCAGCACCTTGGCGAGAGGGACGGCCTTTTTTGCATCATCAATGGCGACCACCGGCACGATGCCGATGTCGGAGATCTTTTTCAAAACAGGATGCATATCCATATCATCCTCTTTACTGTACTGTGTAGTATCCGCAGGATGCTGGCTTCAGGGCTGCTTACGGTCCTTGCCCAGAGCCTCCCACAGACCGGAGAGGTACACAGCGCCCAAGGCACGGTCGTACAGACCGTAGCCGGCCCGGCCCTGCTCATCCCAGATCATGCGCCCGTGGTCGGGACGGATATATCCGTCAAAGCCCACCTCGTAAAACGCCTTCATGATCTCGTACAGATCCAGACTGCCGTCTGCGGAGAAATGCGCCGCCTCCTCAAACTGTCCGGGTCCGGTGAACTTGATGTTGCGCACATGGGCGAAGTGGATGCGGCCCTGTGCGCCGAACTCCCGTACCATAGCGGGGATATCATTGCGGGGATCGGAACCCATGGAGCCGGAGCACATGGTCAGGCCATTGTAGGGGCTGTCCACCAGAGAGAGGATCCGCCGCACGTTTTCTGCATTGTTGCAGATCCGAGGCAGACCGAAGATACCGCGCTTCGTGCAACCATGAATATTTACTTTATTGTCGTGCTTTCGGCTACCTTCAACAGGGTATCACGATTCATATTTTTTCCTATAGCCGAAAACAACCATGCACTTTTTTCGCTGTATTGCCATCTGACTTGGATGATATTGTTTTTTTCGATCAGCAGCGCATTTCCTCCATGAAGCTGCACGGAAAGCGCCTGCGTATCTTCTGTATCAACACTAACACCACCAGCGGTCAAATCATTCCCAAAAATACTGATAGAAGCGCCTGTCTCATCATTTTTATAATTCGCCCAGACAGTCGATTGATTTTCGCCCGCATCTATCAGCGCAAACCCCTCTGGCAGCCAGCCAACAGAGAACTGCGGCACAGTATGCGCCTGATGGGCTGGATCGATCTGTTCTGGTGGCAGCCGGATCTCTGTCCAATCATCGAACGTCGCTATGATGAAATTCAACGTTCTTACGCGGAAATCCTCTGATGCCGCAAAAACTGTCGTAAATGTCAGCATTCCCACCAGCGCTATGATGGCCACCTTGGGCGCCGCCTTGGAAAGCGCACGGCCAAATCGCCGCACATCCTTCTGGGCTGTTTTTCGCGCAATAGTTCTTAGACACCGCCGGTGTACTGCTTCGGGAATGACCATCTCGCCGCTGTCACAGAGCCGTTGATTTTCTTCCAGTGCCTTTCTTCCTTCTGCTTCGGCCACTTCATTCATGAGCAGTGCAAACAGCGCATCTTCGTATCGCTCCACGAGCATTTCTCGTCTTGTCATATCCACTCGACCTCCTTATCTAACATGACCTTCAGCGCATTCCTGCGAGCCCGCGTCAGCTTCATACGAACACTGTTAGACTTGCACCCTGTCAACTCTGCCAACTCACCGTCCGACAGTCCCAACAGATATTTCCCTTCTAACAGCATCCGGTCATCTTCGGGTATGGTCAACCATGTTGCTGCGATCTTCTGTTGACGTTCCCGCAAGATCAGCAGGTCATCCAGTGATAACTGCGGATCGATCGTCTCGGACTGACCGTCAATATCTGTTTCTGCAAGCTTTTTTCTACCCGCTTTGCGCAGATGATTGATGGCGGTGTTTCTGACAGTAGAGACAATGTACGCAACTAGCGTGCAACGCTCTAACTGTCTCAGCACGGAAGTTTTTCTGATAAGTCGCTCCAAACTGTCCTGCACGATCTCCTCTGCATCGTGATGCGAGGAAGTAAATTTCCATGCTGTGCTGAAAAGCAGCTTTTCATATTCCAAATAGAGCTGCACGATAAAATTTCGATCCTGCGGATCATCCAGCGTAGATATAATAACTGGCAGCATATGACCATCTCTCTTTCTTCTCGTTTAATAATAAACGCTTGTTGCGCAAGAATGCAACAACTTAGTCCACGAGAAGAATATCTCCAAGAAGGGTTTCAGAATTGAGCGTGTAAAAAGCATCCCCAGCCTGTCAAAAAAGGTGATACGCGAGCAAGAAGGCGAGGATGTCTATCCTCGCCTTCTTGTGTTATGTATTGTCGCGGATCGCGCTTTCCTGCGCGGCCTCACAAGCGCCCTGCGAGTTGTGCCTGTTGGCCTCTATAGGTTTGCTGCTTGCGTGCAGCATCCATGTGTCCGTAAATACGAGGGCAAAAATCAAGGGACAGAAAAGGGAGCGGCAATCCAATAGTCTCCACCTCTACCGGTCTTTATAGGCGTAACGAGTCGGTATTCTCCTCCAGGAATGGACTTTTCTCCGCTGCGCCAAAAGGCGTTAAAATACTCCGTGCCGCCGGGTTCCAGCTTTAGCACAACCTGACTCTCCCCCGAATTGTCTGCCTTGACATTATACCAGTCGCCGTTTTTCTGATATTGGAGCGCAAAGCGGTTTGTGCAGAAGGCGGACTCGGAACCGTTGTTTACGATACGATAAACGCCTCGGGTTTTATCAACCTGATCAAAGCTTATCAACACAGGGGCATCGGCACGGATGTCGTAGGTGTTGGGGGCATTGGTAACAAACCAAGGACGGGCGGCGAGAAGATAGACCATTACGGCGGCGACCACGGCGGCCAGAGGGAGCATGATAGCGAGGCGCTTTTTCATGTTTGCTCTCCTTTATAACATCATCTTATGGTTATCGTTCCAGCGGCCAAAGCCGTTGCCTCCTTAGCCTTCTCCAGTATTTGGGTGGAGGTATATCGAGCCTAATGAGCCCACCCTGTACTTTTCAAAAACAGATGTTGCCCAATCGTCCGTATCAAGCCATTTACGCAGCATCTCGTCTGTTTTCTGACTGAGATTTTCGCCGTTTTCGCGAAAAGCAAAATTGTAGTATATATCGTTGAGGCAAAATACATAGGCGCCAAGATCCGTCGCAAGCGTTGTAATACTGCCGTCCGCATACTCAAAGTGCAGTGTGGCATCCGGATTAAAGGTCTTCGGCGTATAGGGTATGACCATTGCGCTGGCAAATTGCTCCCCTATTTCCAAAAGGCAGGCTGTGTCATCCACAGAATAGAGATATGAATTATAAAATTGAATTTCGATCTTCACCAGCTCGTCTGCCGGCTTTAGCTCTTTATTGAAGACAGCATCCGGCGCATCGAACTTACCCAATGCGCGCTTGGGCTCCTCTGCCGCCACGTTCGCGTTGCTTTCGTCCTGCACCACATCTTCTGCCGTCCCTTGAGCCGCACATCCGATCAAAAGGAGCAGTGCAGCAAATACCGGCAGTATTCGCAGCTTTTTAATGACAAACACCTCCGTCTCAGGAAACTGATCGTACACCTATTGCCAGTTGACCGCCCGCTGCATAAATACCTTTCTTTTATGCGCACAGAATTCACACAGTGTCCGATAAAATTGTCAAGTAGTACGGGTGCAAAACAGTCCTGGCAGCACCAATTACAACCTGACGATGCTAAGCATTTCTCATTCTACATCAAAAGACAATTTGCCCGTTAAAAATGCAACATAAAATTCCCTCGACTTACAAAAAATCGTATGCGTCCTTTTCTCCCTGGTCCAGCAAATGATGCAGCATCTCTTGACAACTGCGCCGTCTCTGCTGAACTGCATTGAGCCTGGATGCGCTTCTTTTGTTGGGTTAGTAATGAGGACGAGCGTTCCAGATAGCCATGCCGCTCCAGCTTTTCCACCGTCCACTTAATGACCCCGCGAAGATCGATACAGATTTACCGCGATGGCTTTGATGCAAGGGGCACGTCTTTCTGCCACTTTTGCGTGTGCTCAACCTACCGTTCATTCATAGGGGAAGTCCGGTTGGTACAGACCAAAAGTAACAGCCGCGCTTGCAGGATTGATAGCCGCATGAAAGTATTTTAATATGTTTTTCAACGTGTAACACCTGCTGTTGATAGCATGACCAACATGCTTTTTGAAAACAGAAAACGGAGGCAGTGCTTTGTTGATTTATTTATCCGCTCTGGAAACAGACAATGAAAGGCGTGAATTTATGGTACTCTATAGCGAGTACCACGAGGTCACGCTACGCGTTGCAAAAAAATATTTCCCATCTGATCAGATGATGCTTGAGGACGCGGTACAGAACGCTTGGATGAAGGTCATAAAAAATTTTCAAAGGATACTTGATGTCCCGTGTAAGAAAAGAGGTGCCTACTGCGTTATTATTGTTAGAAACGAATGCATTTCCCTTCTACGAAAAGCGAAAAACGACCTTTCCTTTGATGATTTAGAGTCGATTTTGGCGGAAGACCAGGCCGAGGGACACGCCGATGCAATTATTGAGGTGATCCATCGTTTGCCAGAGACATATCGTACCGTTTTAGAAATGCGATTTGTAGAAGAATGCAGTACGCGGGAGATTGCTCAAAAGCTGAACATTCCGGAGGCCACCGTCAACACCCGCGTTTTTCGTGGGCGTAGCCTTTTGCTTGAGCGCCTGAGAGAGGAGGAGTTGATTTGACGGAACACAAAGAGAATGAACTGCTTCGCGATATCCTTCTGGATGCCGCCGCAGAAGAATTTGCCGAAGAATTTGCCGGAACAGCACATGTGGAAACGTCGCCCAAGTTTCAGAAATCCATGCATTCTTTATTGGCCAACCCCAACGGTTGGGCCAAGCGCAGACAGCGGCCGCTCTGGAAAAGGGTTGCCAGAACAGCGGCAGTACTTTTGCTGGCATGCATTTTAAGCCTTGGTGTGCTGATGATGGTCAGCCCTAAGGTCTATGCAACGGTTGCAAATTGGATCGCCGTGCGGTATGAAAACGCTATGTCCTATCATTTCGGCGGTAAGCCAAAAGAAACTCAAACGCGGAGGTATGAGATCACATATTTCCCGGACGGATACGAAACAAGTGGTCAATTCCTGATACAGCCGGACAAATTTTCCAACGCAACTGCGATTACGTACAGCGGGCCAAATCACCACGAGCTTTACTTTGAATATTTCCCAATGGAGAGCAGCACCGCAAAGATGTGTTACACAGAGAATATGGCCGTAACAGATATTGTGGTCAATGGGCAACCGGGACAACTGTATATTTCGCAGGATGAGTCCGAGAGCAGCGCGGTTGTCTGGATGAACGAGCGCGATAATATGTGCTTTATGATAGACGCGTTTTTGGACGGAGACGAATTGTTACATATTGCCGAAAGCGTGGTCGAAATTTTGTCGTAATTGTAAAATTTTCAGAATCAGAAAGAAAGCACCTCCTTCATGCGTTATATAGTTGAGGTTCTCAATACCTCACTATTCGCAGGAAGGAGGTGTTTTTTATGAAGCGATTGGGTTGTGGGCTGTTAGTTGTACTACTGATCGTATCTCTTTCTGTGCCAGCGTATGCGGATGCGCGTGCTAACCAGATTTACGAGAGTGGCTACCGTTATGCGGCATATGATTTTAAAACACGGAATTCCACGTCTGGCACCCTGAATTACATCTGGAGTCCTGACAGCAACGGCACATACACAAGTGCAACGTAAGCTTATTCCGCTGTGAACGATATCCAAACGACACGGGGGTCACCATTTGGTGATCCCCCGCCACAGGAGATTACCATGAAACGATTTTTGCAGTTAACCTTCACCATTGCCTTTGTCCTTTGCGCCATGTTGTCACTGTCCGGATGCTCCTCTTTGCAGAAGATTTTGCCGGATAACATGGGGACGAGGCATTATTGGGGGGATGACGATCCTTGGGGAGAAGAGACCATCCTATCCAAAACGGCAGATTCCGTCTCTTTCTGGCGGCGATTCGGCTTGAAATCCGGGAAGTTCGTTTTTACCTTACCAGCTGGCACTGGATCCCTCCTTGTAGGTGCCGCTGTCATCGGAATGAACGCCCGGTTCGATGCAGTAAGCCACCGCGCCATCCGCATATTTCATGTGGTAGAGAGCGCTGCCGCTGCCGAGGCCGCTGGTAGCCGAGATGGTCAGATTTGTAATGGACGGCGTTGTGCTTTGGCTATAATCATACTGACGAAATGTGATCTCGTCAGAATAGACGTAGACCCTGTACTTGACCGTCACACTGGCAGCATAGGCGGTCACCGCCAACGCCGCGAGCATGGCCAGTGTCAATACAAAGCCCAGCAACATTTTTTTGTGTTTCATGGCTCCTCCTTCGGATATAAGATGCCCCCCTCCGTGTTGGAGGGGGGCTTGTATGAAGTTACCTTTTAGCCATCGTACAGGACATAGATCAGCAGGCTTGCGCCGTCCTCTACGATGCAGACGTTGCAATGGAAGCCTGCGTCGGCCAGCGTGTTCACGCCCGCCTGCATCATGAACTGCCGGAATGTGTAGTCCACCATGTCCCGCGCCTTGGCCTCCAGCACTTCCTGTGAAGCATCCGCTGCCACCGATGCAGGGAAACGGTAGGCGCTGTTGTCCAGCGTTAGACTGCCGTCTGTGATGACGCCATACTGCGTTACCGCGTAGGCATTGGCGGCGCTAACAGCCGCCCAGCGGTCTGCCGGTTCGGGTTTCGGCTCAGGTGCAGGGACAGGTTCGGGCGTAGGCACAGGCGCAGGTTCTTCCTCCTGCTTCTCTGCCGACTTCTGTGTAGGTGCCGGTGTGGGTGCGGGAGCAGGTTTATCCTCCGGCACAGGCACGGGTGTTGCCGCCTGTTCAGCGGGCGGTGCCGTTTCGGCGGTTGTAGGCTGCTTTTCTGCGGCGTTATCCGCATTCTCTGATGTCTCCGCCCGCTCGACCGGCAGCGGCGTATCCGCACTGCCCTCGGTTTTTTCCTCCTTCTGCGGTATTTCAGCCTTGTCCGCCGTCTTGTCCGCTACACCAGCCACACCTTGTGCTGCGCTCTGCACCGCCGCCACCGGCAGCATTTTCGATGCGGAATTGCTCCCCGTCTGCCCACAGGCCGTGAGCAGCAGGAGCGCCCCCATCATCAGGGTCATGATCTTCTTTCTCATGTGCGTTTCTCCTTTCTATGTTTTTGGTAGCACAAACAACTACCACACAACCATCCGTAAGTCAACGGAAAAATTTAGAATGGTCTGACAGTGCGGGAGGCCCTCTGACACAAGCCGTTCCCATGCTCATATCATGCCCCCTATTTCCATGTGAGGCGCTTCCTTCTGTGCCATGTTCTGCCGCTGGACATCCAGATCATAGGCCGTACAGTAGCAGTTATAATCGCCCGGAGACGGATTGCAGCGCAGGCAGTAGCGGTAGCGCTCCGTTTCCACGATGTAACCGTAGTTCTGTGTCCAGCCGCCGCTGATTTTCCCGCCGTGTTCATAGCAGAAACGCTCCATCGCGAAGCGGTTTTTCAGCACACTCTCCCGCAGCGTGTCCACGACCTCCTGCAGCTCCGCTTTGAACACAGGGCTGTTCAGCTCCTCCGGGCCGCGGGGCCACCAGGTATGCCAGAACTCATTGCCGCTGCGCCCGAAGTCCATGCGGACATGGCCAACGGTACCCAGCCGCTTATCTTCTTCGGGGTGCGGGGTATAAAATAAGCCCGCCTCCTCCGGGCGGGCAGGTCGGATATGAAATTGTGTTGCATTTTTCAAAGCTATGAACTCCTTTCGGTGTAGAATTTGGCTTTACACATTTTTGGGGGTGTGCTATGATGTGGTAAACAAATCGAAATTTGCAAGAAAGAAGAACATAATTATGTGGTTTATGTTAGAAACAGAAAGGCTTATCATACAGCCTTACAGCAATTCTTTTTTGGAGGAATACTATAAAGAGTTTACGGACGAGATTACAAAGTATCAGTATCCCGACAGCTTTTCCAATATAAACACAGCCAATGAAATCGTATCAGGATTTGTAAAAGATATGGAACAGGGAAACATGCTTGAACTGGTTATTCTCACACAAGAGGGTGAGTTTATCGGAAGCATGGAAGCATTTGGAATTAAAGAGAAAACGCCTGAAATCGGACTGTGGCTGAAGCGTTCTGCACATGGGAAGGGATACGGCTATGAAGCGTTGAAGGGACTACTGGACCATTTAAATGCAACAGGTAAGTATCAGTACTACATTTATGAAGTGGATGTGAGAAATGTGGCAAGCATTCGCTTGGTTGAGAAATTTCATTTTGAAAAGGGCGGATGCGAGGAGATTACCACAGAATCTGGGAAAATGCTTACATTGCAGACATACCATGTTTTCAATTAGGCTACAGAAAAGACAATTCCAATTAGTCTACCTATCAAGCGGCTCGTTCCAAATGGATCGAGCCGCTTTTGCTTACATCATCCTCTGCCCCTGCGTCTGCTCCGGGAAGGGCGGGTCCAAGCGGCGCAGCAGGCCGAACTCTGTTTTTGTCACGCAGTCGTTTTCCATGCAGTCCTGACCGTATTTCTCAAAATCCA
>OHEV01000960.1_pt1 | contig 13062 bp, 9 predicted proteins | sample 1567331 | NCBI WGS metagenome assembly OHEV01 (sample SAMEA3879561, study PRJEB24766) | human gut metagenome | biome: human-associated habitat; feature: feces | place: USA | collected 1985/1987 | reverse complement strand
AGGTGGAAGATGTGAAGAGTATCACTTTCTCGCCTTCCTTGAGCATGAACTGGAGGTTGGTGCGCATGGAACGGAAAATCTCTTCCATCATGTTGTTTTTGTTCTCATGCACGACAATGTCAGCTTTCATTTTGGCTGTTTCACTGGCAATGGCAATGTCTGCTATAATCGGCAACTTGGTCAGGCGCACGACATCATTGTGTCCTTCTATTCTGTAGTGGAAGAACTGGAAGACAAAGAGAGTGAGAGCCGGGATAGCCAAAGCAAGAAACAAGGCGATGAGAAGAACGATACTGGCTTTTGGAGACACTTTACTGGAGATTTCAGGCATGTCTATCAGTTTCCCTTTGTCAGCAGTTGCAGCGAGTGAAATGGAGTTTTCTTCACGCTTTTGCAGCAGCATCAGGTAAAGGCCGGCTTTGATTTCCTGCTGGCGCGAGATGCTGACCAGCTGGCGTTCCTGTCCCGGAGCATTGGTGATGCGTCCGGCATATTTGCCTGCCTGACGTTCCAGATCCGCCTGGGTGATGGCCAAACCTCTTTGTACGCTGTTGATGGTGGTCAGCACATTGCTGCGCATGGCGCGGATGCTGGCATCCAGATTGACTACCACCGGGTTGTTTTCCTGAGAGGAACGGAGCAGGCGCTTGCGTTCCAGCAGCATCTCGTTGTAGCGGTTGATCAGCTCGGCAAGACCGGTATCTGTCAGGCCCACATTGACCGGAAGTACTTCGTAGGCATGATCCGGATTGTTGGCATAGCCGGCCAGGAATTGTACCAGCCGGAGCTGGGTGCTGTTTTCGGCACGTTTTTTTTCGTATTCCGAGTTTTCACTCAATGCCAGTTGGGCGTCGCTTTTCAAGTCGGTGAGCCCGGCATCGCGCTTGAAGGTTTCCAGTTCCTGTTCCGTGGTTCCCAGTTCGCCGTTGATGATTTTGATACGTTCATCAATAAATTCCGCGGTCTTGGTAGCCACTTCGTTTTTGTCATCGTTGGCATCCCGGTTGTAGACTTCCACCAGCTTGTTGATGAAATCCATGCCGCGCTGCGTATGCGTGCTCTTTACAGAGATCTGTGCGATAGTGGTGGATTTGGAAGTAGGCTCTATGCTCAATGCTCCCCGGTAGGCGTTTGCCACACTGCGGGGGGAAGAAACCGTAGCCATGATTTCCTGCGTGCTTTGGACGGTTGTGGAATCTTTAGGGGTAAAGCTGAACGTGCCCGACGGGGTGGTCAGCAAGGCGGGCAGCTTGTCGAACTGCTTGTTGTATTCCTCTTCTCCTATCCGGAGTTTCACATTCAGCTTGTTGCCCGGCTGCAAGGTCAGGTGAAGACGCGCGGGGGCGGGCAGTTTCTGGGCTTCTTCGGGGGTAATCCATACTTTCACAGGGGAACTTTTGTAAAGTTCGATGTCATGGAAACTGCTCTTCGTGGCATAGCTGATGTAAAGATCCAGTTCTTCCACCACTTTTTTGATAAGCGTGCGCGATTGCAGGATTTCCACTTCATTGTCAAAGTTGTTGATGGAGGAATAGAAGCCCAGGTCTTCCAGGTCGCCCATGCCGCTGCTTGCTTTGCTGTTCTTGTCATTGTCCTTGATGATGACGGATGCCGAGATGTTGTACACCGATGGAGTGTAACACAAATAGAGCCAGGCTCCCGCCATGCACAGCAGGGTACATGCCAGAAACCAGGGCCAGTGGATGGCGTATTTGAAAAGAATCGCTTTGAAATCGGTCTTTTCTTCTTTTTCTTCCAAATAGAGGTCGTCGTATAAGTCTTCTTTCATAGTTCTGTTTATTTGGTTATGGTTACGATCAGGCTGGCCAGTGCGACCAGAGTTCCTACTACCGAGAACCAGATGGTGGTGCTGTTGCTGATACTTGCATTCTTGGCTTTGGTCTTATTGGGGGTGACATACACCACATCGTTCTGCTGGAGATAGTAGTAAGGAGATACGATGATGTCGGCATCGTTCAGGTTCAGCGGAATCACCTGGCGGTTGCCTTGCGCGTCTTCACGGATCAGTTTCACTTTGTTGCGTTGTCCGTATACGGTCATGTCTCCCGCCATGGCGAGCGCTTCCATGATATTTACTTTTTCATTGGTGATGGTGAATGTGCCGGGTTTGGCAACTTCTCCCATCACGGAGATTTTGTAGTTTGCCATGCGTACATTCACAATGGGGTTTTCCTTGATATAGGTTTTCAGTTTTTCCTTTATCATGTTTTCCGCCTGGCTTTTGGTGAGGCCGCCGATGTGCAGTGTGCCCAAGACCGGGAAATCAATGTTCCCGTTATTGTCTACCACATACAGGGGTGTTTGGACATTTGCCATGTTCAGGTACTCGGAACCTTGCAGGTAGGGTACCTTTTTGTAGGCGCTGCAACTGCATAGCAGCAGGGAAACCAGCGCGAATAGGGTCAACTTTAATCTTCTCATTTTTTTTGGCTCTCTGTTATTTAAAATTTTTCAGTTTTCAGGTCTTGTTTTAATAAGCTTGCTTGTCTTTGTGCAGCGCGTTTGCCACGGTTTTGTACATAATATAAAGGTCGAGCAGGAAAGACCAGTGCTCCATGTACCATATATCGGCTTTCACACGTCCTTCCATGTCTTCCAGTTCGCGGGTTTCGCCACGGAAACCGGTCACCTGCGCCCATCCCGTGATACCGGGCTTGATGAAATGGCGGACCATGTATTTATTGATTATCTTGGAATATTCTTCCGTGTGTTTCAACATGTGGGGGCGTGGCCCTACAATGGACATATCTCCCAGCAATACATTGATGAATTGCGGAAGTTCGTCAATATTGGTCCGGCGCATGAAATCGCCGAATTTGGTTTTTCTGGGATCGTTGAGGGTGGCCTGTAAGGTGTCCGATTCCTTGTTTACTTTCATGGAACGGAATTTATAGCACCAGAATTCTTTGTTGTTCAATCCATTACGTTTCTGACGGAAGAATATGGGACCCGGAGAAGTGATTTTGATGGTCACTCCTACAATAAGGAATATAATAGGGAATAATGTGCATAAAAAGAGCAGTGAGAAGATTACATCGAATATGCGTTTCAACATTCTGTTCTCTATTTTCCCCAAGGGCTCCTTGCGGATGCTGAGGATGGGCACGCTGCCTATCATTTCAAAGTGCATGCGGTGGCGCAGGTAGTTGCGTACATTGGGCACGCTGTAGAAATGTATCAGGTTGTTCTCGCAATAGTTGATGACCGGCACGATCTGTTCGCTCAATGCCGAGGGCAGGCAGCAGTAAAGCTGGTTCACCTTGTGCTGTGCCAGGTAACTGATAACTTGCTCCGGTTTTCCCAGATAGGTACAACTGGCGGGGAATTTGGCATTGGGGGTGGTGTCGAAGTAGCCCAGTACCCGGTAGCCGGTGGTAGCGTCGGAGCTCATTTCATGGTACAGCTCGGCTATATTTTCGGTGCTTCCCAAATAGAGGACGGTACGGAAATTTCCTCCATGGCTTCTGTATAGCTGTATGCAGAAACGGAAAAGCAGGCGATAGACAGTGATACAGAGGATGAGCAGAATGAAATAATAGATAAAAAAGCGTTTGGAATATATTTCAAGCTCGGATAATACCATCAGTCCGGTCGATAAAAAAGAGAAATAGAACACGTTGCGGAGTACCCGGAATACAATTTGGTCGGCACGGGCTCCCCGACGATGCAGTATGACACCTCCTGAAATAGTGCATGCAAAATAGCATACACTGAACAGAGTCAGAATTTGGGGTAAAGTGCCGCTACAGGTTCTTTCCCCAAACAACTCGTTCCATATTGAATTAAATGAGATGAAAAGTACATTCAGAATGACTAAATCTCCTAGAATGACTGCTAATTTTAGTACTTTGTTGAATCTCTGGACTTGTATCATAGGTAAAACTTTTTATATGTCAGATCTATATGATGTTTTTTTCAATAGGTTTCAACTATGTCGCTTTTTTTCTTTCTTCTGCTCTTCTGTTACTTTGTAAGTAACAGAATTTATTCGGGGACAAAAATAGACAATAAATTGATAACAAACAAGAAATGCCCCGCTTCTTTTCTAAAAATTAATAAAAAAGATTGTCTAATAGATAAAAAGTAATAATGAAATGAACATTTCTTAAATTAGATAAAAATGATGATAGACATCACGCTTCACACAATCAGCGCAATGCATTAAAATGTTATATTTCAGATATTTATATCTTATTCGTTGTAAAATAGCGAGATGTGAATTATATAATATGTTTATTGATGAATTTTCTGTTACTTACAAAGTAACAGAATTAAAATGCCATGATATTCAACGTTTTATCTATTTATGCTCTTTTCTTTCCATTTTTTGAAACGTATAGAATTATTGCATCATTAGCTTTCTTTATCTCTTCATATTTGAAGTTTTTCAAATATGTTTCTGTAACTTTCACTGACGAATGTCCAAAAGCCTCACAGATTAGTTGTTCAGAGAAATTACAATATTTGGCAAGGGTGGCCCAGGTATGGCGGGTGGTGTATGAACTGACCTTGGTTATCACTCCACATCGTCTTGCCAGTCTGCCCAGGTTATAGTTCATGATCCGTAGCGCCTGCTGATACTCTATGTACAGCTCCTCTCCGGTTTTGGTTCCGCTCAGGATGGGGAAAAGATAGGGAGAGTTGCAGTCGGTATTCTGATATTGTCTGATCAGTTCCATTGCTGTTGGCGGAATATCCACTATCATTTGGCCGCCCGTTTTATGCCGGCGGTAAGAAAGTGTGTTACCTTTCAAGTCACTTTTGTGAAGAAAGGCCAGATCAACAAAAGGCATCCCGCGCAGCTGGAACATCAGGTTTGCCCAAACCCTGCACCGCACCAGGTCTTCCGGTAGTCTCTTCAGAGGAACTTCGTTCAGCAGCTTGTTTATCTCCTCCACTTCCAGCGCACGCTTGACATCGTTTTTCACTCCGGTATAGACGTGATTGAACAGGCGGGAGTTGCCGGTGGTTATTTTCTGGTCCACCGCTTTGTTGTAGGCGCCGCGCAGTGTCCGCATATAGGTGGAAACGGTGTTCCAGCTCAGCTGCTTGTCGCGCAGGTGGGTCTCAAATTCTTTCAGTGTGGCCCTGTTGAGCTGGTGGAAGTAAACAATCTTGCATCCGCAGAATTCGCAGAAAGCGTTCAAGGTACTTTGATAGACGTGTGCCGTGCCATAACGTTTCTCGTCTTTCAGCTCTTCAATCGTTTTGTTCATAAACTCGTTGAATTTTTTTTTATTTCTCATAAGGTTCCGTATTATAGATTTTACATAATAAGTAATTTTCATTACGGAATCGAATATAGACTGAAATGTTCAAAACAGAAAGATTATTTATCTAATTCTGCATCATTTATACGTATTATCCAGCCGTTTACTTGCATTTGTAAACATATGTAAGGTTTCTGCGGATCATTTGTCGGGCTCAGGAAAAATATCAGGTTATAGCGGTCTTGCCTGTCAAGATATTCTTGTGGAGGCATGTAGGTTGTTTCGACATTACGTGACAGAAGCAGGTAGGGTGTCAGCGGAATATCGAAAATCTCTTTTCCATCCGGTTGATGGATTAACCGTAGGCGGGTGTCGTCATTCTCCATCAGTCTCAATGTATTCATTCCGGCATGTACTACCTGTATGTCTTCCAAGTTGGCGCTTTCCTGCATGAAGGGGAGATAGCAGGTGGAAACGGAGTCTGTCGGAGTATTCCGGTGATCCATGCATCCGTTGCGGGCTGTCAGCTCCAGACGGAAATCATCTGTATCCAGAGGGGCGGCCGACTGACTTTGCAATATGCAGCTCAGAATATTCGTGTTTTTAGTAAGAGAGAGAGCCAAAACCTGATATTCGCCGCTGATATGCACATTGTCCAGCCGCCCGTGGAATAGAGATGAAAGTTTTTCGGATTGTTCTCCCGCCTCATTGCGTAACAGTGTCAGTGAGGTGGGAGTGTGCCGGTAAAGTGAGTCCGCCAATCCTGCCCAGACCAGAAAGGTGTAATCTCCCTGAGGCAGGGAGGGGACTTGGATTGTACATTCATTTTGATGGAATGTAAGACTGTCTACTTCCTCCCGGACTATATAGTTGCCTTCCTGATCGAGAATAAATAGCGTGACATCTTTTACCTGGGTGGTCACGGCATCTACATTCAGCATATTATAGGTATAGGATAACTTTAGCCAACAGCCTGTGGGACAATCGGATCGGTCATCGTCTACCCAGGAACATGCACCACAGAAAAGAGTACATAGGGCGAAGAGGATAGTAGCAGTTTTACTCATTGTTTTTCTATTTTGAGACTGTTTTATTCAAGGTCGGCATCTTGGTCACGGACAATCCACGGATATACTCCGAATTCTACGTCCAGGAATGCTTTGTTTTCATCCGGATCGGGTTTGGTGTCCGGAGTGCCGGGACCCAGGTTTTTGATGCTGGTGATGTTGACAGAGTAGATGTTGTTACGTACAATGCCGAACTCCATGACGCCCATGACGGTGGGGTTGTTGTTGTCAAGATGTTTGATCCAGTAATTGTAGAAAGTGGAGAAATTGCCTCCGTTCTTGGTGAAACGGGTAATCTGCTTGGCTGCCAGTTCTGCATCACTGGATGCTTCTGTCAAACCATCAATATTGGCATCGCCATATTTGCCTACAGCTGCCAGTGTGGTGTAGAACTTATAGTTGAAATAATACAGTGTGTTGAATACAAGCGGGTCTTCTACCGGATTACCGTTGTTACCGATGGTCTGTGAAGCTTCGGGGGTAAATGTACCTTTCAGCATGATACCGGTGGTGTATACTGTGTTCTGTGCCGGACGGAACATACAGTTTTCAAGGCAGTACATGGAAACGTACTTTCCTGCATCGGCAAGGCCCGACCAGTTGCTGTCTGTCTGTTTTGACAGGTGGTTGGTGTAGAATGAACCGCCTGTGAAATTGGTAGTGGCTCCTGCTACGGTCTTGTCGAAGAAATAGGGGTCGATAAGATAACCGTTGTTGTCGGCGATGTTGCCGAAGTTTCCTGCTTCCACGCTGTAAGATGACGGAGCTGACGGAGTTTCAGGAGCGTTATTCAGTTTAGCGACATGGCGGAAGGTGTAGAACTTGTTTGCCAGGTTGATGAATTTGTAGTTGTTCAGACGGACTGTGGCGTAAGTCACTCCGGCAGGGTTCTTCAGCGTGTAGATTTCCTTGCTGTCATTTCTGACCATCAGTTTGGCAACGGCACGTTCCAGATTGATTCTGACCTGTGTCTTGGTGTCGCTTTCTTCGGGAGACTCCACGGTGATGTTCATATTGGCCGAGCCGCGGTTGGACATGATGAAACCGCTTCCGGGTACGCTGGTTATCATGCCGTTTCCATAGGTGGAGGCGTCAATCTGTCCCAATAATGTGGATTCCTGACCTATTTCGAAGGTCTGTGAACCGTTGGCTACGGCAAGGATGTCATAGTTGCCCGGTTTTACTGTGATTTCCTTGTTGCAAGGATAAACAATGGTTTGTCCTTCTTTGCTGCTCTCTCCGCTGGAAGTGCCTGCGCCCAAATCGCTTTGGGCTACGTTGATGGTAGTAACCAGATTCTTGCTGGAAGAGTCAAACAGATAGAGGGTTACATTGCTCACCTTGTATTCTTCGGCGGTTCCGTCTTCGTAAACTCCGGAGTCTTCGGCGGAAGCGGCACGGCTGCCGTTGGAAGAGTTGGGAACTACAAATGAAATCTCCATGTTCCCTCCTCTGGCTCCGGGAGCCGGATTGTCTCCGTTTCCTGAGGGAACATCTGCATCATTGATACATCCTGTCATTGCGGCTGCAAGAGCGAAGGATAATAATAATTTTTTGTTCATAATGTAAAAATGTTTTAGTTAAAAATGTGATTAGTAAATCTCATGTAATATCTTCAGGTTTTCACCTGCTTGGGGCAGTCCTGCTTCTTCCGCTTTGCGCAGCAGGTTCTCCGCTTCGGTATAGTTCCCGCTCAGCATTTGCATGATGCCTTGCAAAAGGGTCTTTTCGGGAGTCTCACCGGCTTTGTCCAGATAGAGTGAGGCGCCTTTGGTATCTCCCTGCGAGAGCAGGATGCAGGCTGCATTGAGATTGGCAACGGGGTGTTCCGGATTAAGCAGAACCGCCGTCATGAAAATCTTATTGTATTCCGGACTGCCGGCAGGATAGGTCCGGGCTATGCGGAACATCTCTTCAATACTCAGATTCTTGGGATTGCTTTGGAATACCTGCTTGGCCTGCTCTACCGTAAACGGACGTACCACATAGTGGATGGTGTAGTCTGAATGGCGGAGGCCGGGGAACCAATGTTGCAGGATGAAACGGAACTCTTCGGGATAACGTTTCCGTATTTTCCGTTCTTTCCCGTCGGGGCTGCTTTTGCTTTCTGCAATATGTAGCAGTTCCTCGCGATGGGTGATAACGGTGTCGGTCAGCAACTTGACAAATCCGTCCCAGTCTTCGGGGGTGTAATGGGTGGTGAACAATGTATCGTTGAAAGCATATTGGCTGCATACATAGTCCTTCAAGGTCCGGGTCCGTTCCCGCGCCAGACGCTCGTTGTTGGAGTAGGGGCCTTCGGGAGAGGCGTATCCATGGATGTCAATATGCGAAATGACTACATTGGTATCGTTTTTTATCAGGTCGATACTGCGCTTTATCTTTGCCAGTTCGGCCGGATTGTTTCTGTATTCGGGATAGATGGTTGTTTCGTTGAGCGGGAAGTCCAGATAGGCACGTCCGCTTTCTTCGCGCACTTTCCTTTCTTCCATCTGCGGAGTGATGAACGCTACGTGCGGATGGATATCGGGAAGGATGTTCAGGCGGGTCAGATAGGTGGAGTCTGTATGGCGGGGGACTCCGCATCCGCATTCTTTTTCGATGAGATGCAAGGAGGCATGCTTCATCCAATGGGTGAAGGGGATGCTGCGCAAGTAGTGTACGCTTTGCTTGCGGTCATTGCGGCGGCGTAACTCTTCATAGTCTTTTTCCTGCCTGCCGGTTTCACGCTGGAAGAAAATATGCTGTTTACGACCGTTCACATAGATGGCGGGAAGCTGGATGAAGTTGTCCAGGCTGTCGCTGAGCCGGGGAACCAGTATGACTGATTCGTTGGAGGGAATCTGCCTGGTAATGTCTACTTGCATGGACACTACCAGACTTTCTCCCATCCGGTAGAGCCGGGAGGAGGCGATGTAAATCGAACTGTCCCGTTCTGCCGGCTGCGCCGATGAGCAAAGCGCAGGAAAAATAAATGATATAAGATAGAATAAGTATTTCATGGCTCTTTAGTTAAATATGTAAACTATACTCAGGGATGCTTTGGAGGGGCCGAAATAGTGATAATGGCCTTTTTCCAGTAGCTCGGCGCACACGTCGGGGCATTTATATTTCTTATAGTCGATATATTCATACCCTACACCGACGGAAACTTCTATATTCCAGTGGCGGTTGAGCAGGATGTGATATCCGTAGCTTATGCCTCCGCCTGCCAGCCAGCCTGCATACCGGTGCTCTTTCAGCCAGGGGAAGAGTCCGAAAGGCATCTTTTTCCCTCCTACGTTGAACTGCGCTCCGTTGAGATAGGCTCCCCAAAAACTGCCGTTGAATTTCTGGCAAGTCCAGTAGCGGTATTCCGGTTGTATGAGCCAATATTTGTTGACATATCCTTCCGTGCGTTTCCACGGGCGTATGCTGCCGGACAAATCGAATGTGGATTTGGGACCGAAGGCATATTCCACACCGGCATTCAGCGCACCGTTGGCGGCGGAAAGCAGGTTGCTTTTGACAGCCGTTTTCTGTGCGGAAACGGAAAGGGCGCCGCCGAGCAGAAGACAAGAAAGGACATACCGGGTTTTCATGTTTTATTGTATATTGGTTTGGTTGGATTCAAAGAATATTTTCAGGTTATAGGTGGCTTCTTCCGAGCCTTCGGCTTTGGCGGCTTTCAGCAGGCGGATGCCTTCGTAGGTGTTGTTGCACAACAGTTCGTAGGCTCCACGGCAGTTCTTGTAGGCAAGCGTTTCATGGGAAGCCATTTGCAGATAGCGGCCGGCTGCCTGTGTGTTGCCCCGTTCGATGGCGGCGGCAGCGGCGTTGAGGTTGGCAACGGGGCTTGCCGGATATATCTTGACACTGATGTCTATGATTTTGTAGAACTGTTCCGGAGTGTTCTTGTAGCTGATGGCCACGGTGTAAAGCTCGCGTAACGAAAGCATCTGCGGATTGATTTCGGCTATGACACGCGCTTCGTCCAGACTGAAGTTCAGCTCTTTCTGGTTGCGTTCATCGGTGGCATCGCTTTCGGGAGATACGTAGCTTCCCTTGAAATACGGTTTGGCGGAGGGTGCGGACGGAGCAGGGGAAACAGAATGGTGTTCCGGAACAACGGGAGCAGAGGGGGAGGAGGCTGCCATAGGAGCTTCCCGGTTCCTGTCCCGTTGGGGAACGAAATGATCTGTTGCTGTTGCTATATGGGGTGCTGTGTCCGGAATGGGGATATTTTCGCTTTGTATTTTCTCTCCGCTGCCGTTGATGACTTCCTTCTTGAGGTTCAGGGTGGCGAACTGTATCCAGTCGGCTGCCGGAAGGGAAGCACGGTAGTGGATAGTCTGATCGCTGTCTGTCAGGGGAATAGCGGTAAATACGGGAGTTACATCTGCCTTGCCTCTTCGTTTGTTGAGCGCCAGGGTACGGCGGTATAGCCGGTGTGCACGTTCTCCGTTGAGCAGGATTTGAGGGAGTTCTGCCGTGCGGGTTCCGTCTGTGAGGACAGGAGTGAGGCGGATATGGCTTTTGGTGTCCATCTGGGGAACATTGAGAGTCATTTTCATGAACACTGTGGCAGAGTCCTGTCCGAGAGTAACGGAGGGAGGCAGGATATCGAGTTTCAGGTTTTGTGCAGTGGCAAAGGTGCCGCATAATAAAAGACTGAATAGTATGTTTGTCTTGAGTTTCATGACTGATAGGGTATATTTGCTTTTATATTTATTGAATGAAATAAATGAATGATATGCCTAGCTGGGTAGGCCCGACATAGTTGGAGTGGGATTTCTCAATGAGTGCGTCTCCTTTGGCGGGACCGTATTTATCATAGGTGAGATGGGCGTATCCGACAGATATGCTTGCTTCAAGGCTCCAGAATGTGCTGAGCAGCCATTGGTGTCCATAGGTAATGCCGCAACCTATCAGATTACCCTGATAACGGTTGTTCTTGACCGTGGTGAAAGGAGTGGTTCCACCGAAATTGTATTGGGCGAAATGGGCTTGCACCCCGAAAAAACTTCCTATGAATGTTTCATTGAGCCACCAACGGTATTCGGGCTGGATCAGAATGTGCTTCATTTTTTTGTTTTCTCCCAGATTCCAGGGATTATAGTTGACACTCAGATTGAATGAATGGGTGTCGTCACACCTTATTTCTCCTCCCAGGTTGAGAGTGCCGGTAAGGTCATAAAGAACATTGCTTTTTAAAGCGATACTTTGAGCCGGGGCTATACGCGGAGTCATAACTGCCAGCATGATTGCTATTATAAATAAGTAAGAATGTCGCATTGTCAATATTTTTGTTTTGTTTTTTTTCTGTTACTTTAGAAGTAACGGAAGGGGAGGAAGGAGGCGAAAAAACATGAAAACAGCAGTAAGATAAAGATTTAGTGGCTGTTAGAGAAGATAAAAGACCGGAAATGTGGCTTCACTCATATTGACAATCGGAGTATGGGTAGGGAGAGGTATATGCGGAATAAAAAAAATTTTAAAATAAAAACGAAAAAAAAGTGTAGAAATCTTGCATTGTATTTAAAGTTTGTATACTTTTGCTTCCAAAATATGTTCCGTTACTTCTAAAGTAACAGTCTTGTAATTTGTTGTTTTATAATGTAATGTGAAGTTTTAAAATTGATTATATAGAAATATTAATGTGATTAATTATTACTTTATTTGCTCTGTCTAATTCATCGTTTTTAAAGCTTTTCAAGTAGGTTTCGGTCACCTTTGTGGAGGAGTGCCCCAGGGCATCACAAATCAATTGTTCCGAAAAGTGACAGTATTTAGCCAAAGTGGCCCAAGTGTGGCGGCTGGTGTAGGAACTGACGTTGAGTTTGATTCCGCAGTATACCGCCAGTTGTTTCAGGTCATAGTTCAGTTTCCGCAAGGCATGTTGGTATTCTGCATACTCTTCTTCGCTTTTCCGGTTTCCACTGAGAATGGGAAGCAGGTAGGGGGAGGCGGAGTCTGTATTTTGATACCGTTTGATAAGGTTCATGGCAGCGGGAGGAATCTCGACGGTGAGCAGGGCTCCTGTTTTGTGGCGGCGGTAGGAGATAACGGAATCTTGCAGGTCTGTTTTGCGTAGGTGTGCCAGATCCACAAAGGGCATTCCGCGTAACAGGAACATCAGGGTAATCCATGCCCGGCTCTCTTTCATGCTTTGCGGCAGGGGGCGTGGAAGGGAGGCGCTTAATAATTTGCTCATGTCTTTGGCATCGAGGGCACGTTTGGTATTGGCTTTTACGCCGGTATATACGTGACGGAAAAGACGGGGCTTTTCTTCCGCCAGACCATCGTCCACGGCTTTGTTGTAGATGCTTCGCAAGGTACGCATATAAGTGGAGACGGTGTTCCAGGTGCATCCCTTGTTGCGCAGGTGGTTCTCAAATTGTTTCAGGCGTGAACGTTCCATCTGGTTGAACCGGATGGCATCGGTCTTGCAGAAGAGCATGAAGGCGTTCAGGGTGCTTTGGTAGATGTGGGCGGTACTGAAACGCTCTTCTTCTTTTAGCGACCGGATAAGTTGTTTCATAAATAGGGTCAGGTTAGATTTCTTTTTCATTGTTCTTTTCGTTTTTAATGTTAGGTAATTCTGTTCCACAATACATTTCCGTTTAAAAGTTGAGTTTGCCCCCGTTTGTTCATCAGCTTTTTTTCTTTTTGTGATAGCTTGTGCTTTTTCTTCGCTTTTTGACGATTGGCGGAGGTCTTGTGAGTACGTCTTGTTGTTTTTTTCGTCTAACTGTAAATAATTTATATGAAAAGAATGAAAAATA